>Ga0307378_10000189_pt1 | contig 114366 bp, 102 predicted proteins | sample UN1MG_FD_202238 | JGI IMG/M metagenome (GOLD analysis project Ga0307378, IMG submission 202238) | Soil microbial communities from Risofladan, Vaasa, Finland - UN-1 | ecosystem: Environmental > Terrestrial > Soil > Coastal area > Acid sulfate soil | place: Finland: Risofladan, Vaasa...
ACGTTCTGGGGCTTTTCCGCCGTCAGCTCGTAATGTAGCGCGGCTGCCACCGGCTCCAGTTCGAAGGCGACGTCCCGGAAGCCGGCCATCTCGGCGGCGCGGCGCAGCCGGTTCTGGGCGCGCCGGTCCTGGGCCTCCCCGTCGCTCCCGACAAAGCTCACCGGGCGGCCCAGCACGACGCCGTCGACGGCCTGGCCAGTCTCCACCTCCACCCGCTGGCGCACCTCGCGCAGGTAGATGGCGATCAGCTCCTCCAGCGCGTAGTAGCGGCGGAAGATCGTCGTCCCCTCGTAGCCGCTGGCCAACGCGCTCTTGAGGGAGTGCAACAGCCGGCCGGGCGTCAGCTCGTCCACCAGCACGTAGACCTCTCGGACCACGGTTGGCAGCCGGACCGGGTATCCCTTGACTGACCCGACCTCGCCAAACGTCGTCTCGATCTCGCCCACGTACTGGCGCACCATCCTGCTGGGGCGGCCGACGTTCTGGCGATAGTAGGCGTCGATTGCCTCCCGCCCGATAAAGACCTGCTGGTCGCGGGTGACGTAGAGCGTCGAGCGGATCACGGCCGGGTCGGGGCTGGTGAGGTCGAGGGGGAACAGGCGCACGCGCCGGCCGTCGAACGCGGCCGCGCCGGAGTTGGTGGTGTCAAAGTCAAGCCCTATGCGCATGCCCTCTCCGGGTCAAGGGAAGAGCGCCACCGCCACCGCCGGGTCGCGGTCAAAGTCGCGCACCCGCGTGCCTTTGCCCGACCGCTGGTACAGTGGAATGTCCGCCGTCGAGACGAGGGCCAGCTTGCCGGAATAGGTCAGGTAGAGCAGTCGAGCCTGGGGTTCGCACGGGAAGACCCCCAGCACGTCGTATGCCTGGATCAGTGGCTTGCCCTTGCCGCCGGGCTGTGATCTCGCCGTGATCTGGCCCGTGTCGCGCCGCGCGGCGTAGCCGGACGCTGTCACGATCAGGATCTTGGCGTCGGAAGGCAACGGGAGTGCGGCGACGACCTCGTCATCGGGGTCCACCTCCAGTGCGACCGCTCCCTGCCCCGCGATGGCGCGCTGAGGGAAGCGTACCCCCTTGCCCCAGCGGGTGAGCACCAGCAGGTCGCCTTGATCGCCGTTCACGAGGGCCACCGGCTCGTCGTTGTGGAACGGGCTTTCGATCAATGGGTCGCCCTTGTCCAACGCGTGGTCAAAGCCGATGCGCAGGAATTGCCGGACGTGGCCCCGCCGGGTGACGACGGTCCAGAAGCGAGGGGGCTGCGCTACCGTCACGGCGGCCGTCAGCCGCTCGCCGCTTGCCAGTCCCGGGCTCTCAGCCGTGGGCCAGTCGTCCTCCTCGACCAGCGTAGGGACGTCGGACGGTCGCACCTTTCGGCCATACCCCCGGCTGGTGAGCAGCAGCAGTTCCTCGTGAGGGCGGGCCACGAGCACCAGGCGCGGACGCCAGACGTCCGGGCGCAGTCCCAGCGGCGCCTGGCTGCCGGGCAATGGTTCACCCTCGCGGGCCAGCCGTTCTACCTGGGGGAGCGGCATGCGGGCCGATTGCAGCCGGTCGGAGAGGAACACCACCGAGGGCTCGGTCGACGCTTCGCCGTCCACGAGACGTTGCAGCCTGGCGACCTTGCGGCGCAGCGCGCTCACCTCGGCCCTCTCTGTGGTTGCCGGGGTACGCCGCTGAAGCTGGACGACCTCGTCGCGCAAGCGCTCGTTCTCGGCGTCGAGTTCGGCCAGCCGCTCAGCCAGCTCCTGGATGATCGTCGGGGCCGATTCCGGGTGCTTCTTTGCCTCCAGTACCCACCATTGGACGTCGCTTTTGCGGATCATCGGATCGTTGTTCTTTCCATTCGCTAATCGTTCGGAGGATGCCAGCCAACACTGACCCAGCGTCTTCGAGCCAGGACGACCAGTTCGCGGTTCAGAAGCGATGTCCTGTGTCTTCCCGAACCTGGCGCCGCAGTTCATCTGGGATATAGGTCTTGCTCACGGCTGTTGAGCCTGGTGGTCGAGGGGGGGGAGATGGAATCCCCGCCAGCGCAAGAGAGCATAAGCTTGGGCCTTTCGCAGAGTCAGCCGGTCAGTATCCTCGCCCAACCGGGTTAACTTCTCTCGTTCCGCCTCTGTGAGTTCACCAGCACTATTACGTGCCAGGAGCGCTTCCAGTCGTACCTGCAGTGTGGGAGCGAGCTTGCTGCGAGCGGCAGTCCACAGAGCATCGTCGTCCAGAGTTTGCAGCGTACGCAGATCCTCGCGCAAATCAGCCGGCACGTCGTCCAGCGAGGGAGGCAGGTTTCCCGTGATCGAGGTGAGCACGACGTTTTCCACAGGTTGATTGATCTCCTGGGCCATGTGCTTGAGGCGTCGGTAGATCTGATCAGGGAGTCGCACGATCAATTCACGTGTTGACATTTTTAGCCTCACAGACGTTAAAAGCCGCTTGTTCTAATGTCATTTTACCACGGTCTCACGTGAGGAGCAAACAGATTCTTGGGTTGGACAAGATTTTCCATTGGTGGTATCCTTTGCCCACGTCTCACTACTGGACACCTGCTGCAACGAGGCTCGGAAACCCAACGCTAGACCTCCGGGGTTCTCGCGGGTATTCGGTCCGAAGGGCGAGCGACGCGGCGTCAGAAGTGTCCGGGAGAGCGCTGTTTTGCAGACCTCGGAGCTCTCTCCCCGCTAGTCCCTGTAGAATCTGTGATATCGCCGAAAGGAGACGAACGATGCCCCTTTGGGGAGGGATTGAAGCAGGCGGCACAAAGTTCGTGTGCGCCGTGGGCAGTGGGCCGGACGATCTGCGGGCGGAGGTGCGCTTTCCCACCACGACGCCCGAGGCGTCCGTTGGCCGGGCGATCGAGTTCTTTCAGCAGCAGCACGAAAAAGAACCACTGGCGGCTGTCGGCATCGCCTCCTTCGGACCGGTGGACCCCAACCCGGATTCTCCTACCTTTGGCTACATCACCACCACGCCCAAGCCGGGCTGGGCCCACACCGACTTTGCCGGGACCATCCGGCGGGCGTTGGGTGTGCCGGTGGGCTTTGACACCGACGTGAACGTGGCCGCGTTGGGCGAAGGTCGCTGGGGCGTGGCCCAGGGACTGGATACCTTTGTCTATCTGACGATTGGCACGGGCATCGGTGGGGGAGGGTTGGTCAACGGCAAGCTGATCCATGGGCTGGTTCACCCAGAGATGGGCCACATCCGCATTCCCCACGATCGGGAGCGCGATCCCTACGCGGGTGCGTGCCCCTATCACGGAGACTGCCTGGAGGGGCTGGCGACTGGACCGGCCCTGGAGGCGCGCTGGGGGCAGCGGGGCGAGACGCTGCCTGCGGATCATCCCGCCTGGGAGTTGGAGGCCGGGTACCTGGCCCTGGGGTTGGTGAGCATCATCTGTATCCTGTCGCCTGAGCGCATCATCATGGGGGGCGGCGTGATGGAGCAGCGCCAGCTCTTCCCGCTCGTGCGCGGGCGTGTGCGGGAACTGCTGAACGGCTACCTGCAGGTGCCAGCGATCCTGGACCAGATCGACGAGTACATCGTGCCGCCGGGATTGGGTAACCGGGCCGGCGTGTTGGGGGCCATCGCGCTGGCGCAGCAGGCGGCGGGGGCTTCAGTTTGAGAAAATTGCAAGATGTGCTAGAATGTCGGTGGCCCTCTGATCCCACAGGCAAGGAGTAGGGAAAATGGCGGACCAGGAAAATGAACAGACCCACGAAGGGCAAACTCACGAGGAGTGGTTGGCGGCGGAGCGCGCCCGGCTGGAGAAGGGATTCACGTTTGAACCGAAACCCCCTTCCGCGCCGAGCAAACCCGGCACGGCCGACGAGGTGCTTGCTGGTTTGGGGCTCGGTGCGGGTGTGGCGGCCGGCGCTGCGGCTCCCCATCCCAATCCTACCACGTTCGAAGGCGTACAACCTGCGCTGATCGCCAATGCGCTGAGAAACGAAATCCCGGATGATGACACCCGCGTGGAGGTGGACAGGGCCGGTGATTCGCTCGTCGTCACCGTCCTGCAGAGCCGGGAGAACGCCCCACACCAGTTCCTGCCGGCGCTGACCGTGACGATGATCGAGACGGCCGGCATGCTGACGGTGACCGTCAGTGACCTCACCGAGGGCACGGTGCGAACCACGCTGGGCTCCATCGGGGGCACCGTCCTGGAGCAGGGTAAGCGAGTGATCCTGCAGGGTAGACGCCGCGGCGTGGCCGGCCTCCTCGACGCCGCCGGCCACGTGATGGAGGGCGTTCAGGACCTGGTCGAGGACATCCAGGATCTGGCGTTGCCTCGAAGGGTGTGGAACATGATCGATCGCGTGGGCGGCGCGGCCGAAGAGGCGGCTCTCAAAGAGCGGCGGGAAAAGCAAAAGCTGCAGTGGAAGCGGGAGGCGGCCGAGCGGGCGTGGACGCGCTGCGAATGGTGTGGGCGCATGTACAAGGACGCAGAGGCTGATCGGACCGATTGTCCGGCGTGCGGTGCCCCGCGCGGGGATAAGCCGGCTTTTATCGAGTAGTACAGGTTTTCGAGACGCGTTCCCCACTCATTCTGACTGCTCCCGCTCCTGGCGCATGTGACAGTGCTTGTACTTTTTGCCGCTGCCGCACCAGCACGGGTCGTTGCGGCCGGGCCTTCGCGTAGGTGGGGACGAGGTGGGGGATGGCGGCGACCGGTAGAACAGGGCAAAGTACTCCTCGGCCCGGCGCGGTGAGGTCGCCAGAATGTCGTCGGCCATACCCTCGCGCTCGCGCTGCTGTCTGGCGGTCTGCGATCCGGCCTTCTGGAATTCATCCAGCAGGGCCTGCCGGCCGATACGGTGGGCGATGCTCAGCAGCGCCATGCCCGCATGCTGGGCGATTTTCTCGTCACGCAGACCCCCTATGGTGCTGAGGAGCAGCAGGGGGATCACGGCGCGAGCGTTTCCGCACAGGGAAAGGAAGCCGAACAGTTCGTAGAAATACAGCCCCTCCCACAACAGGTCGGCCACCGCGTCGGTGGCGCGCGGGTCCTTGAGGTCAATCAGACCCCACAGCGCGCCGACGAAATGGGTCTCGCGCACGCTGTTTTTTGCGCTCTCGTAAAAGGTCCAGATGATGTCGGCGGCCGCCTGTGCGTCCAACTGCCCCAGCGAGGTGCAGGCCAGGCTCTTGCCATATACCCGTTGAGGTCGTCAAAACAGTTCAGCAACGCTGCGGCCCCGGCTTCTCCCTTCCAGCGCAGCGCGCTGAGGAGGTGTTCGTAGGAGAGGCCGCGCAGATGGTCATCTTTGATGTCCCGGACGCGCCTGAGCTGCGCCTCGACCACGGGCACGACCTCCGGGCCGAACTGCCGCATGCGGCGGTGCCACGCTGGCTCTGCCGTCCCCGACGCCACCGGGATCAGGTCGAGCAGCGCTTCCACCGTCGGCGCTCGCTCGATCCGCTCGGCGTGCTCCCGGTCGCGTTCCCAGATCTCCGGGCTGATTTTGGCGGTCGCCTGGGCGATCAGTTCCTCAGTTTGTGGGTCCAGGAGGTGAGCGCGAAACATCGTCTGGGCGCTGGGGAACGGCGCCCAGCTTGAGAACGCCTCAGCGGAGAGGAATTCTGTCCCCTTTTTATGGTTGTGTTTTGTCATATCGATCCCTGCCGTACGGCCAGCCCCAGGATCAGCAACGCTGCCCCGATGAGCAGCAACCCCACGGTCTCCCACCCAGTGTGCCGCCCGGCCGGAGGCAGCGCCGGCGCCGGCGTGGGCGTGGACGGCTGCACTTTGAACCCCACGACGACGTAGGGCCGCGTGTTCGGATCGTCGGCGGTCCGTTGGCGCGCGACGAGCAGATCTCCTGCCGTCTCCGGGTCGGCGTTGGGTTCGGGCGCGGGGGCCAGCGCCAGCCCGTCGTCGGCTACCTCGCCCGTCAGCCAGGCCCGCATCAGCGCGGTCACGTCCCACGTGAGCCAGATCCCCGTCACCGGCCCGAGTGCCACACCCGGCCCGGCAGGTGATGGGGAAGGGAGCGGCGCAGACGGTGGCCGGGTGGAGGGCGTCGGCGTGAGCGTCGTGGCCGGTGTGGCTGCGGGCGTGAGCGTCGCGCCCGGTCTGGTTGTGGGTGTGAGCGCCGGCGGCGTCACTGTCGGTGTCGGCAGTGGCGAGGTAGGGGGCGTCGGTATAGGAGAGTCCTGCCGGGTGACAGTCACACTCCCGTCCTCCTCGTCGACGCCGATCGGCTCACCGTCGTCGTCTTCCAGGAAAACAGCGTCGAACCGGAGCCCTGAAATCCCGGCCGCCTTCCCTCGAAAGGTAATCGTGGCCAATACCCCACTGCCATTGACCGGTCTGTCGGACGCTGTCTTAAAGTCGATCTCCCCATCAGCCGGATATACGATGTTCTCCTCTACGAAGCCCGGACCCAGGAAGCTGCCGGGCTGAATCTGCACGCCCGCCGTGGTGGGGTCGTCGTCTACCACCTCCAACAGTGCTGGGTCAAAGAGCAGGTAGACTGCGGCGTAGCGCAGATCTGTCACGTTCTCGATGCGGATGTCCACCGCCGTCGTGGCTCCCACGCCCGCCTGACTGCCCAGAGGGTCAAGCGTCACCCCCGGCCCCTGGATCAGCGCGTGGCCAGCAGGTTTGGAGAACAGCATGGATGTCTCGGTCGTCGTCAATGTCGGCGTCGACGTGAGGGTAGGAGTCGCGGTCGGGGTGGGGGGAGATGTCGGCCGCGGTGACGCGGGCACGCCGAAGCGGGCCGTCCGCACTGCGATGGGCGAAGTGAGCAGCCCAGGCCAGGTGGCCGGATCGTCGCTCCAGTCTCCCGCCCCCCACGGCTCGAGAACGCGATAGGCCCCCAGCGTCGTCTCTCCCATGCCCGAACTGCTGTCGACGTACACGTGTAGCGTGGCGTAGAGGACTTCAGCGCCCGGTGGGAGCACGTCGAGCGGGAAGTGCAGATAGGTGCGCGCCCGCACGACGTCGCCGTTCGTTGTGCGACTGACACCAAAGGGGAATACCTGGGCGGTGACCTGGGCCGTCGAACCCTCCAGTGGCCCGGAGGCGACGCCCAAGCTACGATCGGGCCAGACCTGCAGCGTGCGCGGATCTTGGGCCGCAGCAGGCAACGGTGGCCGCATCAGGCCCGCCAGCACTCCCGCCAGCCCCAGCAAGGAGGCGGCGACGTAGAACGACGATCTCCGCGACCATCCCTCCATCAGTAGGCTACCCGTGCGGAGGCCCCCAATGAGGGCTCCGCTCCATCGAAATCTTCTTCCTCCGGCGACTTGTCCAGCGGAGGCAACTCGTCCATGTTGTGTAGCCCAAAGTGCTGCAGGAACTCGAACGTGGTGCCGTACAGGATGGGGCGGCCCACGCTTGGTGCGCGCCCTACCTCCTCGATCAGCCCGACACTCAACAGCGTGCGCAGGACGCTGTCGGAACTGACGCCTCGGATGGCATCGATCTCAGGCCGGGTCATTGGCTGGCTGTAGGCGATGATCGCCAACGTCTCTAGCGCGGCCCGCGAGAGGCGCGTGCGTGCCTCCAACCCGAGGAAGCGTTCGACGCAGGATGCCGCCTCCGGCGCGGTGACAAGCTGCGCGCGGTTGCCCGCACGCTGCAGACGCAGGCCACCTGCGGCGATTTGGGCCTCCAGCTCGACCAGCGCCTGCTCGACCTGCCCGGGTGTGACCTCCAACGCCTCCGCCAGGCGGCCGACGGAGACCGGAGCATCCGCCACGAACAGCAGGCTCTCTATTTGCGCCGCCAGGCTCAGGGCGCTGCCTTCAGAAGCGTGCTCCCCCTCCACGTCGTCACCCTCGGGCCACACAAGGACTCTGCACCCTTGCGAAGGTTGTGAACTGCCTTGACAATGAGGCGATTCTTGGTGGGCACAGGTACGCCTTCCCTTCACCTGGCTGCCTAACCTTCGCAAGGGTTGCTTTCACCCTTACTCCTCCGGCGCGGTGTCTGGCGCGATCTCTGGCACGGCGGGCGCGCTTATCTTTGGCTTGCTGGGCGTGCTGGGATAGGGCACGGCCCGCAGGTTGACCTTGGGGGGACGGGCCAGTTTGAGCCCCATCTTCTCCTCCACCACCCGCCGGGCCGTTTCGACGATTTGCTCGGCCTTCTGCGGTACGTCGATCTCCGCTGCTGTCTCCACGTCCAGTTCGACCACGACGCCGCCCCGCTTGGCCAAAACCTGCGGCTTGGTGCGCAGGATGCTCGAGAGCTGGTCTATCTCGTACTTTAGCCGGTCCGCGATCGAGTTCACGCTGACCTGTACCTCGCCGCCGGACGTCGTTTTGACGCGGATGGCTTTCTGGACGGGCCGTCGCACCTCGGCGATGAGAAACAGCACCAGAATGATGTCCAGCACGGCGGCGAAAAGAATGCCCAGACCTGCACGCACGAACACCCGCATGCTGTTGAGGAAATCGACCAGCGCAACTGACTGTTGCCCAACCGCGCTCAACACCCGCACTGGCGTTACCAGCAGGACACTGCACAACACCATGGCGACCAACAACAGTATCACGATCAACACGCGATTCACCGCATTCATCGTTCAGCCTCCTTTCAAGCTTTCCCCAGTAGCAACGTGCATTATATCACCGCGCTGGGCTTTGGACAACGCACGCACGGCGACGACGATTAGCCCGACCAGCCCCCCCAGGCTGATGCTCGCCCCAACGCGCAGGCTCACCGGGCGGAAGCTGAAGGCGACGTGATGGTTCCCGGTGTGCACGCTGACCGCGCGGAAGAGCAGGTCGGCCCGATAGACCGGCACCGGCTTGCCGTCTACCGTCGCCTCCCACCCGGGGTACCAGGCATCGGTCAAGACCAGGTAGCCGGGTGCCTCGGCGCTCACCTCGACTTCGACCCGCTCCGGCGCGTAGTGTGTCACACGCGCGCCCCCCCTAGTCTGTGACGAGTGGTCTGCGGCCCTCTCGGAGCCCGCACCGCCTGCCAGCACGGCTGCTCCCTCGCTCAGGATCGCCTCCGCCGCCGGGTCGAACGACGGGCGCTGCATCAGCGCCAGCGCCGCTTCGTCGTCAGCGGCCACCATTCCTCTGGGCACCAGAAACGAGCGGGGCAGTACGTCCAGGTTTTCATAGATCTTGACGTCGCCCGAGTGGGCCAGCCGGAATCGGCCCTGGTCCGATAGGACCAGCGCCTGAAAGCCGCCGGTGCGCTCGTCGATCAGACTCACCCCGCGCACGACCAGTTCTCCCTCCGGCATCGTCGCCCGCACCACGACCGTGGTTGGCGCGGCCGGCTCCTGCCATCGGAGCCGCGTCACATAGTCGTTCCCCGCCGGCTGCCCCCCTTCGACCTCGCCGTGGACAGGCGGCCAGAAGTGGCCGCCGATCGTCGCCTGGGCGTGGGCCACGTCCGGGCCATATAGCCCCTCGGCGGTGTGCTGCCCGGCGCGCAGCTCGAATGTGCGCGTGAGCCCTTCACCCAAGCCCACCTCGACGACGCCGACGGGTGTGCCGTCCGAGAGGGCCGCCCCTCCCTCCAGGTAGGAGACAATCCCCAGCGCCGTCGCTTTTAAGTGCGGCACGTGTGTGACTGCAGCCCTCTCCCCACGCCCCAGGTGTGCCCCCCACTGGAGGTCGTAGAATACGTCGTCCAGCCAGGCGTCGTGAAGCTTGTCGGTGATGACGTGCCGGACGTTGAACAGGCTCAGCCAGCGTCCATCGGGGATGGCGGTCAGGTTCTCGCGCAGCCGGCCGTCTATCGAGACCTCGTCCTCGGGCAGGTACGCGCGCTGGAGCGTGACGTAGCGCGCCAACGGCAGCACACCTCCGTCGTAGCCATCTAGCGCGGGGACGCAAAAGGCCAGCGGCAGGTTGGGACTGAGCACCTCCTTTTGCTTGGCGGCGATCACGGTATCGTAGAGCGCATCGGCGGAGAGTTGTGGCCCGTAGATGACCTCGATCTCGGGCAGGTCGCCGGGGTCGAAGGTGATGTCGGACATGCTGAGGAAGCGGGCGGGTGGCCCCCCAGCCTCCCTTTCTGCAGAGAGCAGGTGGGCGATGGCCGGGCGCAGACTCGTGAAAGTCTGGACCGCGGCGGCCCGGCTATGGGGAAGTGTGAGGCCCGCCAGGTAGAGCTCTGCGACGGTCATTCCCAGCAGGCTCGCCGTCGCCAGTCGTGGTGCCCACCTGGTCGCCAGGAGCAGGCCCAGCGCAAGCCCGATCCCCGCCGCCCACCCGGTGACCGTCGGCCAGCTCACGCGTCCCCCTTCCCCGATGTGCACCCCCAGCACCGCCCATCCTGCCAGCGTGACGAGTGCGACCGCGAAGGCGATGAGACCCCGCCCCTCCACTCGCCCGCGCTGGTACCATGAGGCATTGGCGCCCCATCCCGCCAACGCCGCTGCGCCTGTCGCGGTCAGCGCCAGCCAGCGGGCTGGCACGCGGAAGTGGGCGAAGCCAGGGACGAAGCGGGCCAGGAGCAGGTAGACGGGGTTGTAGAGGCCCAGCGCGAGGAAGAGGCCCAGGATTAGAAGCAAGATTACGGACTGAAGATTGTGGGGTATGCGTTGCGTGTTGCGTATTGCGCGCTGCGTGTTGTATATTGCGATGGCGACGAGGGCCAGGCCGGCGACGCCGATGTAGGCGACGTGCTCGATGTGTTCGGGGGGCACGGGCTCGCCGAAGCCGGGCAACAGCGCGCGCGTCAGGTAAAACGCTGAGAGGGAGAACGAAACCCGCTCGTTAAACGGCAGCCCTCCGGCGCGCACCGAGAGGCGGGAAAGCTCCCCCGTGGGGACCAGTTGTGCCGCCGCCAGCGCTATCCCCAGACCCACCGCGGCGACCAGCCGCGCGGCCCGCTGTGTGGCCGGTCCCCATTCACCCCGGCGCAGGCCGCGCCATAGCGCCGGCCCCAGCCCGTAGACCGCCAGCCCGACCAGCGAGATGAAGGCCGTCTGTGTGTGGCCGGCCAGAAACACCAGCCCGATAACAGCGGCGAGCCCAACAAGCGCAGTCCTGCCGATCTGCCGATTTGCCGATTTGCCGATTTGCCGATTTGCAGACTTGCAGACTTGATCCCACAACGCCAACGCCAGCGGCAGCCAGGCCAGCCCCTGCAACTGGTTGACGTGCTCCACCTGCGCGCCCAGGTAGCCCCCCAGCGCAAAGGTCACCCCGGTCATCCACGCGCCGACCCGGCCCAGCCGCAGCGAGGTGCGCCCCCAGAGATACGCGTTGAGCGCCGCCAGGCACAGGTGCAGCACGATCGTCACGTGGACGGACTGGTGGGCTGGCAGAAGGAGCCACAGCGGCCAGTTGAGGGGATAAAAGACCCCCACCTGGCTGTTGGCCAGGAAGGGTGCTCCCAGGAAGAGATATGGGTTCCAGAGCGGCAGTCGCCCGGCCCGGACCGCCCGCGTCGCCTCCGCCCAATAGGGGTAAAAGTAGGTGAAGACGTCACCGCTGGCCAGCACCCGCCCCGCCAGCGCGATCCTCCAGAAGAAAGCCAGAACCAGCGCCCAGAGCAGGGCGACGGCCAGGAGGTCGCGGAGGTAGTTGGCTGGTGGATGGGTGGGCTGGCTCATGGGTTGGATACCGGCTGGATGCGATACACGGTGAATGAGGGCGTGCCGTCACGGCGGGTCGTCGTCAACACGGGGGCCAACTCGTAGCCTACGCCGGTCAGCGCCCGCTCCACCCGCGCGGGCGATTCCCAGGATGGGAATGTGACGTAGCGCGGCTCTCTCCCGCCAAAGGCCCGCACGTCCTGCGCCAGCCAGGCTGGTGTCGGCCAGTAGGCCACGTAGACCGGCGCATCGAACAGGTAATCGTCGTAATGCCAGCCCAGCCAGTGCTGGTAGACCACCGTGCCCTCGGGCAGCCTGCGCAGGAATGCAGCGACCTTGTCAATACCGTCGTAAGCTCCATGGTCACCGCCGATGGGGTAACGGCTGTGGGCCGCGTTCCAGGCGGGAAGCATCAGGAAAATGATTAATGACCAATGAAGAATGACCAATGACCAATGACCAATGACCAATGATGAAGGACGAGGGACGAACGACGAATGGCGAGCGAGCGATGGTACACGGCTGGCTTTGGACCGGAGGGCGGAAGCGAATAGGGCCAATGTGCGGCCCAGGAGGATGGCCAGCACGGGCACCAGTGGCAGCAGGTAACGGTCCCAGACGGGGAAGGCCCACAGCCAGTGCAGGAGGAAGTAGATAAGTAAGAAGGAACCGAGGAACAGGTCTGCAAGCGCCCCCTGCGTGTAGCGGCGGTGCCTGATAGCGCTCCACAACAGCAGGGGTAGACCTGCCAGCAGTGTGCTGTTGACGACGGGCGAGACGAAAAAGTAGCGCGCCAGCTCCAGCCATCCTCGCAGCCTCGTCCACAATTCATGCGGCCAGATAGGGCGCAGGCTCCCGTAAGCGGTGATCCCCATGCGCCAGAAACTCTTCGCTCCCTGCGCCATCCGTACCACGTCCCAGGCCCACATCAGTCCGACCACCAGCGAGAAGCAAATGACCAATGACCAGTGATCAATGACCAATGACCAGTGACCAATGACCAATGACCAATGACCAATGACCAACGTCGAGTGAGAGCGATTGGGGGTTTGAGATTTGAGATTTGGGCTTTGTATGAGACTCAGTCCGAGCGCCACGGGCACCCACGCGAGCCCGGCCTGCTTCGTCGCAAAGCCCAGCCCGGCCAGCAGCCCGGCCCACCCCGGCCGGCCACGGGCGGCCGCCAGGCACGTCCCCAGCCCCAGCGTCACCATCACCGGGTCGGTGAAGGCAGTGGCAGAGAAGAGGATGGCGAACGGCGAGAGTGTCACACCCGCCGCCGCACCCATTGCTGTCCACCGGTCGCGATAGAGCGCGCTGGACAGCGCGGCGACCAGTGGGATCGTCAGCAGGCCTGCCGCCAGCCCTGGCAGCCGCACGGCGAACTCGGAATTGCCGAACAGCACCTGTGCCCCAGCCACCAGGTAGGGCATTAGCGGCGGCTTGTCGACCGACACCGTTGCCAGCCACAAGTCCTGCCCCCGCCCAACCAAAAGTCCCCAGTAGCCATATAGTGCTTCGTCGGCGTGGAAGCGGTTGTCGAGAATCGGCGGCAGCCGCAGCGCCCACGCCAGCAGCAGGAGTATCACCAGCGCCCAGCGGTCCCATCTCCAAAGGCGTGCCGTCACCGCGTCAAGCGGCACCGGATCAACGTCCATAGCACGGTCAGGCCATCGTACCAACTGATCTTCTTCCCCTCCCCAAACTCCCGCCCGGTGTACGAGATCGGCACTTCGTAGATCCGGTAGCCGCGCTTGAGAATCTGGGCTGTGATCTCGGGATCGAAGCCCCAACCAGGAGATCGCAGGTCGAGCTGTTCTGCAACCTCCCGCGTAAAGGCCTTGTAGCCGGTCTCCATGTCGCTGAGGATCGTGTTGTACAGCAAGTTCGTCACCAGCGTGAGGTACCGGTTGCCGACCATGTGCCAGAAGAACATCGTCCTGGTCGGCCCGCCCCGAAAGCGCGAGCCGTACACGACCTGAGCGCGTTCCTCGACAATCGGCTGCAGAAGCGCCGGATAGTCGCGGGGATCGTACTCCAGGTCGGCGTCCTGGACCACGATGACGTCGCCGCTGGCGTGCTCGAGTCCGGTGCGCACCGCTCTCCCCTTGCCCAGGTTGTGCTCGTGGAATAAGATGGTCACGTTCTGCTCGCCGTCCAGCGTGTGCAGAACCTCCTGCGTGCCGTCCGTCGAGCCATCGTCCACAATCACGATCTCGCGATCGAGCGCGACGACCGAGCCATTGTCCGCCCCATAGCCCACCGGAACGATCAACTGCACGGCCCGCACGCGCCGCACGATCTCGGCGATGGTCTCAATCTCGTTGTACACCGGCATAATAATCGAAAGCTTCACTCTGGCCTCCTCTGACCGATGGGCGCATTATAGTCGAGTGCGATCAGTGTGGCAAGCCATTGCGCAATCACGCGACTTGCATTAGAATACGAATATGAGTGTCTTGAAACGGGTCGCTGGCATCATCCTGGCTGCGGGTGCGTCCACCCGCTTCGGTCAACCCAAGCAACTGCTCGATTGGGACGGCGTGCCGCTCCTGACCCACGTCGCCGACGAGGCGCTGGCTGCCGGGCTTGCGCCGGTGATCGTCGTGCTGGGCTCCCAGGCGGAGGCCGTCCGCGAAGCGCTGGGTGAGCGGCTCGTCCATGCTGTGATGAACTGGCGCTGGAGTGAGGGGCTGAGTACCTCGGTGCAGGTGGGCCTGATTGCACTCCCGCCCCAGACCGAGGCAGCGATTCTGATGCAGTGTGATCAGCCGCTGCTCACGGCCGACCTGCTGCGGACGTTGGTGACCCGGTTCGAGGAGACTGGCGCGGCCATCGTCCATCCCACGCACGCAGGTCGGCGTGGCACACCAACGCTGTTCGCCCGTCGCCTCTTCCCCGAGCTCGCTGCCGTCAGTGGAGATCAGGGCGGGCGCGCCTTGATCGCATGCCACGTTGGCGAGGTCGCTACCGTGGAGGTCGCCGACCCGGATGTGCTTGCCGATGTGGACACTCCTGTCGACTTTGAGCGGTTGAGGGGGAGGGTTTCAGGTTCCAGGGTTCCAGGTTTCACGTTACGGGAGGCAGGCTCCGAACCTGAAACCTTGAACCTGAAACCTGAAACCATCCTCTCCCACATCCACCACCTCATCGTGGACATGGACGGCGTGCTGTGGCGCGGCGACGAGCCGATGTCTGGCTTGAAAGAGTTCTTCGCTTTCCTGCGTCAGAATCGTGTGGGCTTTGTCCTGGCGACCAACAACGCCAGCCGGACGCCGGAGCAATACGTCGCCAAGCTGGCCCGCTTCGGCGTCGAGGTGTCACCCGAGTGTGTGCTGACCTCCGCCCAGGCCGCGGCTGCCTATCTGGCGACCATCGCCCCGCCGGAGACCCGGGTCTACGCCATCGGCGAGGAGGGAGTGCGGCGGGCGCTGGAGGAGCGGGGCTTTGTGCTGGCCGGCGAGCGGGCCGCCTACGTCGTCGTGGGCTGGGACCGGAAGCTGACGTGGGATAAATTGGCGACGGCGGCGCTTCTGATCCACGCGGGTGCTGGCTTCATCGGCACCAACCCGGACACCAACTTCCCCACCGGGCGCGGGCCGGTGCCCGGCAACGGCGCCCAGTTGGCGGCGCTGGAGGCGGCGACCGGCGTCGCGCCCGTCGTCGTCGGCAAGCCGGAGCCACGGATGGTTGAGGCGGCGCTGCGGCGGATGGGCGCTCACTCCGACACCACCGCCGTGCTCGGCGACCGGCTAGGTACCGACATCGCTGGTGGTGTGCGGGCTGGCCTGACCACAGTCCTCGTCCTGTCGGGAATCACCACCGAGGCCGACCTGGCCGCCTCGCCGGTCCAGCCGGACCTGGTGTGCGCAGACATCACCGAGTTAGTGCAGATTTGGACAGATCAGCTCTCTGGAGACCCGATTCGCGCCCTTCAGGGCTGTGGTAAAGGGGAGGCACTGGTCCAACGCTTGCTCGCATCGAGGCAAGAGGAACGAGAATGACGCGCAAGACGACTGTACCACTGTTGTTCGCCGTTCGCTTGTACGATCTCGATTTCCCCGCGCTCCAGTCCCGCCTGGCCGACTGGGGCGAACCAGCCTACCGCGCCCGGCAGCTCTGGGAGTGGCTCTATGTCCACCTGGCGACCGACTTTGACCAGATGACCAACCTGCCCCGGTCGCTGCGCGAGAGGCTGGCGGTCGAGGCGACGGTCGGTGTGCCGCAGGTGGTGGATACAGCGCAGTCATCCGGTGGGGAGACGCGCAAGGACCTGCTCCGCCTGGAGGACGGCGAGACGGTGGAGGCCGTGCTGATGCGCTATCAGGGACGCCGCACCGCCTGCATCTCCACCCAGGTGGGCTGTGCCATCGGCTGCGCCTTCTGCGCCACCGGTCAGATGGGCTTCCGTCGCAACCTCGCCAGCGGTGAGATCGTCGCCCAGCCCCTCCATTTCGCCCGTGTCCTTCGCGACGAGGGGCAGCGTTTGACCAACGTGGTGCTGATGGGCATGGGGGAGCCGCTTCTCAACTATGAGGCCTCGCTCGCCGCCATCCGCCGCCTGATTGATCCCCAGGCATTAAACGTGGGCCAGCGCCACATCACCCTCTCCACCGTCGGAGTCGTGCCGGGCATCAAACGGCTGTCAGGTGAAGGTTTGCAGATCACGCTCGCCGTCTCCCTCCACGCGGCCACCGACCAGTTGCGCGACCAGCTCGTCCCTATCAACCGCCGCTACGGGCTCGATGCCCTCTTCGAGAGCTGCTTTCACTACGTTGAGCGCACCGGGCGGCGGATCAGCCTCGAGTGGGCGCTCATCGAGGGGGTGAATGACACGCCGCAGCAGGCCCAGGCGCTGGCCGCCCGTCTCAAGGGACTCCTGGCCCACGTCAACCTCATCCCCCTCAACCCCACCCGGGGCTATGAAGGCCGGCCGTCCTCCCGCGCTGCGTTGGATGCCTTCACTGCGCAACTCAAACGATACCGCGTACCACACACGGTTCGTGTGCGCCGGGGCGTGGACATCCAGGCCGGCTGCGGGCAGTTGCGGCAGCGCAGCCGGCCTGCATTCCCTTGATTTTCTGGGCATTCCGTTGTATTATATGCGTCTGATGGCTAGTACCGTAAAAATCGCTCCCTCCATACTTGCCGCCGATTTTGCCCGCCTGGCCGAGGCGATCCAAAGTGCCGAGGCCGCTGGGGCGGACTATATCCACGTCGACGTTATGGACGGTCACTTTGTGCCGAATATCAGCGTCGGGCCACCCGTCGTGAGAGCCGTGCGGCGCGTCACGCAACTGCCGCTCGACGTGCACCTGATGATCAGTGACCCGATGCGCTACGTGCCCGCTTTTGCCGAGGCCGGCGCCGATGGGCTCACCGTCCACGTCGAGGCCACACCGCACTTGCATCGTGTCCTGCATCAGATTCGAGACCTAGGCGTACGCCCTGGCGTCTCTCTGAACCCGGCCACGCCGGTGGCTGCCATCAGCGAGATCCTGAACGATGTGGATTTGGTGCTGGTGATGACCGTCGACCCAGGTTTCGGCGGGCAGCCTTTCAACGAACGTTCGTTGGACAAGATCACGCGGGTGCAGGAGATGCTGGAGAGCGCCCGGAGCGAGGCCGAGCTGGAGGTGGACGGCGGCATCGACCCACGGACCGCTGAACAGGTCGTGGCCGCTGGAGCGACAGTGCTGGTGGCCGGGACTGCCGTCTTTGACGCGCCGGAGGGGGTCATGACGGGGATCGCTGCCATCCGCGCGGCGGCCCGCAGAGGGCAACGCTTAGTGTTGGAAGGTGGGCAAAAAAAGCCCCCAGTCGTAGGGAGCTGCTACAGGGTGGAACTTTTTCCAGCAGGAAGGGGGGTTAACGAGACTTGTTCAACGTCCGCAGGCAGCGAGTACAGAGATACATCCGGCGCACCTGACCATTGATCTCCACCCGTACGCGCTGGATGTTCGGCTTGAACTGCCGGTTGGTTGCCCGTTTGGAGTGGCTGACGCTATGCCCAAACTGAGGACCTTTGCCACACATGTCACACTTTGCCATTCGTATCACCTCGCAATCGTCTAGTGGGTCGTATCATACCACAGTGTGGCCTTTCACGCAACCGGCGGACTAGAGGAGGAAGCATGCCACAAGTCCAGTATCGCGGTCGGATCGAGGTCTCGCCCGCTGCCATCGCCAGCATTGCGAATGAGGCTGTGTTGACCTGCTACGGCGTCGTGGGGACTGCAGCCAAGGGGCTGGCCGATGGCATCGCCAACGTCCTCTCTCGCGACAGCAAGCGCGGGATCGGTGTGCGCATCGAGGACGGGCAGATCATCATCGACGTGTACGTGATTATCGAATACGGTACCCGTATCGCCGCCGTAGCTCTCAGTGTTATGAATGTTGTCAAGTTCAGCGTCGAGCGGGCGCTGGGCATACCCGTCGCCGAGGTCAACGTCCACGTCGAAGGACTGCGCGTCAGCGATATCGATTGAGGGGATCCAGTAGGTTGACAGACGAGAAACGAACACAGGCTACGCTCAGGCCTCCGCGCCTGACCACGGATGGCCAGGGCTTTAAGCGTTTGTTCAAAGCCGCGCTGGCCTGGCTGCAACATCACCAGGCTGCCATAAACGTGCTCAACGTCTATCCGGTCCCTGACGGTGACACGGGGACCAACATGGTGCTGACGATGCAATCCGCCTGGGCCGAGATCCAGGACTCGCCGGAGCGCAACGTGGGGCGGATCGCCCACAAGATGGCTCACGGCGCGCTGATGGGCGCCCGGGGCAATTCGGGTGTCATTCTCTCCCAGATCTGGCGCGGTCTTGCGCGCAGCCTGGACGAGAAAGAGGTCTATCGTGCTCAAGACCTGGCCGCCGCTTGCCGGGAAGCGGCGGCGACCGCCTACAAGGGCGTGGTCAAGCCAGTCGAGGGCACCATCCTGACCGTCGCTCGCGCCGTTGCTGACGCGGCGGCCCGGGCAGCGGAGGAGACGGACGACCTGGCGCGAGTTCTGGAGCACATGGTGTTTGCTGCCCACGAAGCCGTTGCGCTCACCCCATCTCTGCTCCCGGTGCTCGCGGAGGCCGGGGTAGTGGATGCCGGTGGCCAGGGACTATTCATCATCTTGGAGGGAATGTTGCGCTACATGCGAGGAGAACGCGTGGCCGAGGATGTGCGACTGGCCGAAGCCGTGGGTCTCATCAGCACAGGGCTGGAGCCCGGCGAGGTCGGCTACGGCTATGACGTGCAGTTCCTGATCGTCGCCCAGGGACTGGATGTGGACGCCATCCGCCAGAGAATCATCGAGATGGGCGAGTGTCCGCTCGTCGTGGGCGACCTGGAGACGGTCAAGGTGCACGTCCACGTCCCTGACCCCGGTGTCCCCATTAGTTATGGAGCAAGCCTCGGCTCGCTGCGCGACGTCGTCGTGGAGGACATGCAGGCTCAGTATCAGGAGTTCATTGCTGAAGGTGAGTTGTCGGCGGCCCCCTCGCAACGGCCCTCCCAGGAAATCGGCGTCGCGGCCGTCGTCCTGGGCGATGGCCTGGCCCGTGTTTTTCAGAGCCTCGGCGTCAGCGCTATCGTGCCCGGCGGCCAGACGATGAACCCCAGTACCCAAGACTTGCTGGAGGCCATCGAGAATCTGCCGGTCGGGCGAGTGATCCTGCTGCCCAACAACAGCAACGTCATCCTGGCTGCTGAACAGGCCCGTGCGCTCAGTGACAAGCCTGTGGCCGTCATCCCTAGCCGCTCTATCCCGCAGGGTATTGCCGCGTTGTTGGCGGTCAACTACCAGGCTGATTTCGACACCAACGTGGCCGCTATGACGAGTGCGATGGAAGAAATCGAAACGGGCGAGGTTACAACTGCCACCCGCTCGGCGACGATCAATGGCCTGGAGATCGCTGCAGGACAGATCATTGGCCTACACGACGGTGAGCTGAAAGTGACTGGCACGACGGTCGAGGAGGTCGTAAAGGCACTGCTCGTCGAGATGGATCAGGCCCAATGCGAGATCATCACCTTGTACTATGGCGATACGGTCAGCGAGAGCGAGGCCAACGCGCTGGCCGACCTCCTGCAGGAGGATTGGCCTGACCAGGAGATCGAGGTCATCGCCGGTGGACAGCACCATTACCATTACATTCTTTCAGTGGAGTAACCATTGTCCGATCGCTCACTGCTGACTCCTGACTGCCAACCGCTAATCTTGGAGGTCCCGTGTCCAGAGTCTACGTTGTTACCGACAGTGCGGCCACCATTGAGACAACTGTCGCCGATCATCTCGACATCACCGTCTTACCTCTGACCGTCCGCATTGACCACCAGGACTACCAGGATGGTGCGGACCTGGATCACGAAGAGTTGCTGCTCCGCATGGCGCACGATCGCATCCGGCCCAGCGTCGTCGGTCCGACCTCCGAGCAGTTCCGACGGGTATACAGTCGCCTGACACGCCGTACCGACAAAATCATCTCGCTCCACTCCTCGGCCAGCCTCAGCCTCGTCTGCCGCGAAGCCCGGAGGGCCGCCAGCGAATTCCTGGGTCGCTGCGACATCGTGGTCATGGATTCGGAGACACTCTCCTTGGGTTTGGGCATCTTGGTACAGGAGGCAGCGCGGTTGGCCAATGCATCCATCCCGCTGAGCGAGATTACGCGTCAGATGCGGGGGATCATCCGCCGTATCTACATCGTGCTCGTCACCGACACGTTGGACTATCTGGAACACAGCCAGCGTATCAGCCCGGCCCAGGCCATCCTGGGTACAATGCTGGGCATCAAGCCCTTCCTTGCTCTCGAGGAGGGCGAGATCATTCCTATGGAAAAAGTCCGCAATCGCGAGCGGGCGATAGACAAACTGGCCGAGTTCGCCAGCGAGTTCTCCAGTATCGAACAGGTGGCCATCTTGCAGAGTACCCGCTACCCCACCCAGGAGACCAAGATGCTCCAGGAGCGACTTGCGCTCATCGCACCGGGCCATGATTTCCCCATTCTGCTCTACGGTCCGCTGCTGGCTTCTCACATCGGGCCCGACGGGATGGGGCTGATTGTCTACGAGGGCACAGGCCGCGGAGTATTGCCGCTATGAGCCGGGTGCGTATTGTCACCGACAGCACGTCCGATGTGCCTCCCGAAGTAGCGGCGCGGTTGGGCATCACCGTCGTGCCGGCTTACGTCCAGATCGGCGGCCATAGTTATCGAGATGGGTTGTCTGCGGGCCTCAGCCGGGCGGAGTTTTACGCCCAACTGCCCACCATGCCGGTTGTGCCGACCACCGCCGTGCCCCCGGCACACGAATTTGCTGTGGCGTATCGCAGCCTGACCGGTGCGGCAGATGAGTTGATTGCTATCGTGGTCTCGGCCAACCTGAGTGGGATGTATGGCGTCGCTTGCCTGGGCGCGCAAGATGTGTCGGGCCTGAGGGTCCACGTCGTTGACTCGGGGCAGGCGACGATGGGCCTCGGCTGGATGGCTATCGCGGCCGCCGAAGCCGCCGCGAGTGGTGAGAGCTCCCACGAGATCCTGGCCCTGATCGAGGACATGAAAAGCCGTGTGCGCGTGTATGCGATGCTCGACACAGTAGAGTACCTGCGCCGTAGCGGACGGGTGGGTTGGGCACGAGCGAAAGCCGCCCAGATTCTGCGCATCAAACCGATTGTGCAATTGCTTCTGGGCAAGGTCCTGGACGTGGGGCAGGTGCGGACGACACGCCGGGCCATCGATCGGCTGGTCGAACTCACGCGTGCCCTGGGACCGTTGGAGCGGCTGGCGATCCTCCACACGTACGCCTCTGGGGTAGAGGAGCTCCACCATCGCCTGGCCGACATCTGCTCGTCCGCGCAATTGCTTACCGTCGCCGTCACGACCATCATCGGCGCTCACGTGGGGCCGCGAGGGCTGGGTGTGGCCGCCGTGATCGCAAGATAAGATATGACAACACCTATTGAGAAACTGACCAAGATTCTCCGCCTGGAGGCGGAAAAATGCCAGGACCGGGCCGTCTTTGGTGGCCTGGGCCGATATGCTGATACCTGGTTGGAGGAGGCCGGAGATGCCTTCGGGCCAGACGCCGCTGGCTGGGTCCAGGGAGTGGCCGATCGGTTGCGTGGGTATGGGGGCCTCCCCGACGTTTCCGCCCGCCAGGCTGCCCTGGGTGCACTGTTGGAAACGCTTCAACCCGGCCCTCCCCTTCGCTTCTCCTCGCGCGGGGAAGAGGGAGAACAAGTGCTCGCTTCCACACCCGCACCTGCCAGCGACAGGCCGGATCCTGCGCCTCCTGCTCCGCCCAGGCCCAGCTCAGTCTCCGCTGCACCTGCTCCTGTCCATTCGCACACCGGCCTCGAATCCCCGATCACGGTCCTGCAGGGCGTGGGCCCACGACAGGCTGGGCGGTTGGCCAAATTGGGTATCCACACCATCCGCGACATGCTGTACTTTTTCCCCCGTCGCCACGACGACTACACACAACTCAAGTCCATCAACCGGCTCGAGTATGGCGAAGAGGTCACCATCATCGCGCAGGTCTGGGACGCCGGCGCGCGTGAGACCCGCGGAGGCGGCACCCTATTCAAGGCCAATCTGTCCGACGGCACCGGCTTCATCGAAGTCACGTGGTTCAATCAGCCCTACCTAGCTGACAAGATCAAGGGTGGCCAACAGATCGTCATCAGCGGCCGGGTCGACGAGTATTTGGGGCAACTGTGCTTCAATTCCCCGGAGTGGGAACCGCTGGAAGAGGAATTGCTGCATACCGCTCGGCTCGTGCCGGTCTACCCTCTCACCGCCGGCGTCGGCGCCAGGTGGCTGCGCCGCTTGATCAAGCGCACGGTGGACTACTGGTCCAAGCGGCTGCCCGATCATCTGCCGGCTTCGGTGTGTCAGGAGGCGGACCTGCTGGACCTGGAAACCGCTATCGTCCAGGCTCATTTCCCGGACAACCCGGAACTGCTAGAACAAGCCTGCTATCGGCTGGCCTTCGACGAGTTGTTCGTACTCCAGATCGGCCTGCTTCGCCAGCGCCACCTGTGGCGTTCGGTACCGGGTAGACCGGTGCTGGTGGACGATCCCACGCTAAACAGTCTCATCCGCAATCTGCCATTTGAATTGACCCACGCCCAGCAGAGAGCGCTGGGGCAGATTGTGGCCGATCTGCGTTCGAATTGGCCGATGAACCGGCTCTTGCAGGGGGACGTGGGCTCGGGCAAGACGGTCGTGGCGGCGGCGGTGATGGCCCTGACGGTGGCCGTCGGTGCTCAGGCGGCGATGATGGCCCCCACCGAGATCCTGGCCGAGCAACACTATGACACCCTGACCCGGCTTTTCAAGAGCTGGTCGGGCTTTAGTGTGAGCGCTCAGCCGAACGGCCCTCTGCCCAGCATCCGTCTCCTCACAGGCAGCGTCACTGGACAAGAGCGGGAGGAGGTCTATGCCGGGCTGGCCGATGGCAGCGTGGGAGTCGTCGTGGGCACCCACGCGCTGATCCAGGCAGGCGTGCAGTTCAAGGCGCTGGCATTAGCGGTGATTGATGAGCAGCATCGCTTTGGCGTGCAACAGCGGGCTGCCCTGCGCCAGAAAGGCTACAACCCCCATCTGTTGGTGATGACCGCTACCCCCATCCCGCGTTCGCTCGAGCTAACGCTTTGGGGCCACCTGGATGTCTCTGTCATTGACGAGATGCCGCCAGGCCGCAAACCGGTCTTGACCCGTTTGATTCTGCCCACCGAGCGGGAACGGGCCTATAGCTTTGTGCGCAGCCAGGTCGAAAAGGGCCGCCAGGCTTTTATCATCTGCCCACTGGTTGAGGAGTCCGAAAAGATCGAGGCCAAGGCAGTCGTCGAAGAGTACAAGCGCCTCCAGAAGCACGTCTTCCCCGACCTGCGGTTGGGCCTGCTGCACGGCCGCCTGAAGGGCGAGGAGAAGGAGGCCACCATGGCGCGCTTTGCCCGGGGAGAACTGGACATCCTGGTCGCCACCGCCGTCGTCGAGGTGGGGATTGACGTGCCCAACGCCACGGTGATGCTCATCGAGGGGGCCAACCGGTTTGGCCTGGCCCAACTCCACCAGTTCCGGGGCCGCGTGGGCCGGGGTGAGCACGCCTCGTGCTGCCTTCTCGTCTCCGACTCTTTCTCTCCCGATGCACAGGAGCGGTTGCAGGCGGTCGAGGCTACCAGCGACGGCTTCGTCTTGGCACAGAAGGACCTGGAACTGCGCGGACCGGGCGAGTTCCTGGGCACCCGCCAGTCGGGCTTTCCAGACCTCAAGCTGGCCAGTGTGACCGACCTGCGGCTCGTTGAGACCGCCCGAGAGGCCGCCCGTCGGTTTTTCGAGACCGATCCTGAACTGGCCGATCCGGACAACCGGCTGTTGGCCCGCCGGGTGGCGCAGTTCTGGAAAGGGAAAGGAGAAGTCAGTTGACCCGCGTCACGCTCTACCCTGGCACCTTTGACCCCATTCACCTCGGACACATGGACATCGCCACCCGTGCGGCCAGGATCTTTGACGAGTTGTTGGTCGCCGTCTATGACCAACCGGCGAAGAACCTGCTGTTCGCCGTCGATCGGCGGGTCGAGCTGGCGAGCCGGGCTTTGGCTAACTTGCCCAATGTGCGCGTGGTCCCCTATGGCGGCTTGACGGTGGAGTTTGCGCGCTGCATTGGCGCTCAGATCATCGTACGTGGGCTGCGGGTCATCTCTGACTTTGAATTGGAATACCAGATGGCACTCACGAACCGCCAGCTTGCACCGGAGGTCGAATTCGTGTGCCTGATGACGCGCCAGGCTCACGCCTTCCTGAGTTCAAGCATCGTCAAGGAGATTGCGTTGCTGGGAGGCGACGTGAGCGGAATGGTGCCACCACACGTTGCAGCAGCGCTGGAGGAGAAGCGGCGCGAGCGAGAGCACAACCACGAACCGGTGCCGCTCGTCTCACTGCGCGATTGAGCGTCGGAGGCCGATATGGATATCCTATATCTCGTGGACCGTCTGGAGGAAGTCGTCAAGGGGAGCAGACAGGTGCCCTTCAGCAGGGTTCGACTGGTGGACGAAAGCCGCATCTGGCCCCTGCTCGATCAGATGCGCATTTCAATCCCTGACGAAGTGCGGCGCGCCGAGCGGATCATCCGTGAGAAAGACCGTACCATTGCCCAGGCACACGAGGAGGCAGAGCGCATCGTCTCGTTGGCGCGCAGTGAGGCGGCCCAACTCACGGCGGAGCACGTCATTGCGCAGGCTGCCGAGGAACGAGCCGCCGCTACCCGCAAGCAGGCTGAGCGGGAGATCGAGGCCATCCGTAGTGAGGCTGACGATTACGCCTTCGACGTTCTCTGCAATCTTGAGCAGGAGCTGAAGCGGGCACTGACGGTGATCGAGAACGGCATTCGCACGATTCAGGCCGATCGGGGGACAGGCGGGAACAGGCCGTCCATCGAGGAGGAGCACGAGGACGACGGTGGCGAGAAGCCTTGACAGGTTCATTGGTCGCCTCTATAATACGGCCTCTGCAATTCCATCTGGAATGCAGCACATCAACCAGATAAGGAGCACGAATAAATCATGGGCGCGCTACCAAAACGCAAGATATCGAAAAGCCGCCGGGGGAACCGGCGTAGCCATTGGAGGCTGAGCCCTCGGCGGTTGGTGACCTGTCCGCAGTGCGGTGCACCTGTACGGCCACACCACGTTTGCCTGGCCTGTGGGTCCTATCGTGGCACCCAGGTCATCGAGATCGAAGAAGAATAGTGGGATGGACGCGCAACCCAAGATCGGCAAGACCACTATCGCGCCTCAAGTGTTGGAGACGATCGCCCGCCTCACGACTTTGGCCGTGCCAGGTGTGGCCCGTGTGACCTCACCGCCGGGCATGCGGCGTCTCCTGCGACAGAATGGAGTGGAAATTGAAGTGATTGGGAACAGTGTGCGCGTGAAATTGTACGTCGTGACCGAGCCGCATGCCAATATGCTCGGCGTTGGACGCCAGATCCAGGCCGAGGTCACCCGCGCGATCCAGGACATGGTTGGCATGGAAGTCCAGTCTGTCGACGTGCACATTGAGGACGTGGCTTACCCGTCTGAGGGAACGTGACCGGCTTGTGATCGGAGGCATACCGTCGTGAGGGCCCGCCATCAGGCTCGCATCGTGGCACTACAGGCACTGTACGAGATTGACTGCACGCAACACGCTCCCGCCCTTGTGCTGGAACAGCGATGTCTTGCCACCCAACTGCCGAAAGCGACCGCAGCCTTCACTCATCACTTGGTGGATGGCGTGCTCAAGCACCAGGCCGTGCTTGATATGTTCATCCACCGCCATGCCCCCGAATGGCCATTGGAACAGATGGCCTACATCGATCGCAACATCCTGCGCGTCGCGATCTTTGAGTTCGCGATCGATGGCCAGACACCTGTCAAAGTAGCCATCAACGAGGCCGTCGAACTGGCCAAGTCCTTTGGCTCCGATAGCGCCCCTCGCTTCGTAAACGGCGTGCTCGGTACACTGGTCGAACACAGGGGGGCTATCGCGCAAGCAGTCAAGGACGCGGAGAGGGACGAGCAGTGAATTTCCTCAACGTCGGCCCCTGGGAATTGACCGTCATCTTCATCATCGCTATTCTGCTTGTCGGCCCCAAGCGCATGGTGGAGATGGCCCGCACGATTGGGCGTGTCAGCAGCCAGATGCGTAGGCTTTCCAGCGAGTTTCTCGGCACCATCCGGGATGAGGTCGAGGCCGTCGAGGGAGAGGCACGCCAGGCTTTGGAGAGCGTTGTCGAGGTTGGGGAGGAATCTGTCGCCGAGCTTCAGGCGACTGAGCAGGAGACGCGCCAGGTTCTCGAGAGTATTGGCGAGGACAGGCGTCGGGCGACCACCAGCATCAAGTCTGAGCTTCAGGCCGTCGAGCGTGAGACACGCCAGGCGCTGGAGGAAATTGTCGAGAATGTAGGGGGCATGGTGAGGGGCGAAAGGGAGGCGACGGAAGAAGGAGAGGATGAAGAAGCAAGCAGAGAATGACCAGGGTGAGATGGGCCTGCTCGAACACCTGGATGAGATGCGCCAGCGCCTCATCAGAGCGATCATCGCGGTGCTTATCGGGATGATCGCAGGTACATTCGTCACGCCTACTGTCCTCAAACTGCTGGTTGCCCCGCTCGGCGATCAGGTGCCTCTGGCCATCTCTCCCACCGAAGCCCCCGCCGTCTTCTTCAAGGTCGCCATCGTGATCGGCCTCGTGATCGCCATGCCGGTCATCATGTATCAAGTGTTCCAGTTTGCGCGGCCTGGCCTGGATCCCATTGAGCGACGCTACGTTCTCATCGGCGCACCGGCTGCCTCGCTGAGCTTTGCCGCTGGCGTGGTGTTCGCGGCTACGGTCCTCCTTCCCGCCGCGTTGCCTTTCCTCCAGGGTTTTTTGTTTGGCATCGTCGAACAGCGGTACTCGATTGAGCGTTACATCTCTTTTGTCAGCAACATACTGGTCTGGGCGGGTCTTGTCTTCGAGACGCCGCTGGTCATGTATTTTCTGGCCAAGTTGGGCGTTGTCACCCCTGAGGGGTTTGCCAAAGCACGGCGCGTCGTTATCATTGGCGCGGCTGCCGGAGCAGCAGTCATCACGCCTACCACTGATCCGGTGAACATGCTGCTGGTCATGGTGCCGTTCATGTTGTTGTATGAACTTGGCATCCTGCTGGCACGACTGGCGTGATGGGATGTCATCTATCACCATACACAAGGAGAGATTCAGATGTCAAAACAAACGGGCACGATTATCACCATTGTAGTGGGCGTCTTGGCCCTTCTGTGCTGTACGATCCCGCTGTGCATCGGGGGCATCGCGATCTTTGCCGGACTGGGAGAGTGGAGCACCGAGTTCGGCCCAGGCCCGCAGACCGGCAACATCCCCCCCGCTTACGGCATCGCCCCGTGCTGCCTGAGCATCCTGGTACTGGTTGTGCCTTTATTGCTGTGGCTCTTCTTGGTGCGGGGCAAGGAGAACGGTGTGGGGGGACTGTAGCGGGATGCGCCAAGAGCGCGTCATCATCATGGGCGCTGCGGGGCGTGACTTTCACAACTTTAACGTCTGCTTCCGCGGCACCCCAGATTACCGGGTCGTCGCCTTCACTGCCACCCAGATTCCCAACATTGAGGGGCGCCGGTATCCACCGGAACTGGCCGGGGGTCTGTACCCCGAGGGTATCCCCATCTATCCAGAGGCGGAGTTGAGCGACCTGATCCAGCGCCACCAGGTGGATCAGGTCGTGTTTTCCTATTCCGATGTCTCCCACGAGTACGTGATGCACAAGGCATCCCAGGTGCTGGCCGCGGGAGCCGACTTCCGCCTGATGGGGGCGGGCTCCACGATGCTCGAGAGCGGCAAGCCGGTCGTGGCGGTGTGCGCCGTGCGCACCGGCTCCGGCAAGAGCCAGACTACCCGCCACGTCTGCGACGTGCTCCAGCAGTCGGGCCACAAGGTGGTCGTCGTCCGCCACCCGATGCCCTACGGCGACCTGGTCGCTCAGAGCGTGCAGCGGTTCGCCACCTACGAGGACCTGGACCGCCACAAGTGTACCATCGAGGAGCGGGAGGAATACGAGCCGCACATCGATCGGGGCGTGGTGGTCTACGCCGGCGTCGACTATGAGCCCATCTTGCGCCAGGTGGAGCGAGAGGCGGATGTCGTCGTGTGGGATGGGGGGAACAACGACCTGCCCTTCTACCGGCCCGACCTGCACATCGTCGTGGCAGACCCGCACCGGCCTGGCCACGAGCTGCGCTACCACCCCGGGGAGGCCAACCTGCGCGCAGCAGACGTCGTCGTCATCAACAAGGTGGACACGGCCAGCCTCGAGGGCATCATTCAGGTGCGGGAGAGTATTCGGACGGTCAACCCGAGCGCTGTCGTGGTGGAGGCCGCGTCCCCCATCTTTGTCGACGCACCGGACGCGATCCGGGGCAAGCGCGTGCTGGTCATCGAGGATGGCCCCACGCTGACCCACGGGGAGATGGCCTACGGGGCCGGCGTCGTGGCGGCACGGCGATTCGGCGCAGCCGAGCTGGTCGACCCTCGCCCCTATGCCGTTCGCTCCATCGCTGCGACGTTTGTAAAGTACCCCCACACCGGCCCGCTCCTGCCGGCGATGGGGTACGGGGACGACCAGATACGGGATCTGGAGGAGACGATCAACGCAACCGATTGTGACCTGGTTCTTTCCGCCACCCCAATTGACCTGCGCAGGATTCTCAACGTCCGTCATCCGATGGACCGTGTGCGGTATGAACTGCAGGTCATCGGCCGGCCGACGCTGGAGGAAATCCTGACCTCACGTTTTGCCGCCTAGTTGCGGTCAAGGCACGTGAGTGGCCGGGTACCTCCTCCTGGGTGCCCGGCCACTTTTATCCCGTTCCCCACTCCAGCCCTCCCCATTTTCCTTTTTTTCGGATTTGATATACAATAACCCTGTGCAACGGGACTGCCAATACTGGCTGCGTCTGACAAAGCTGACATCCGTAGTCCTCGCTGTTGGGCCGGTGGGGGGCGTCGCCGGATGCGCGTTGCTGTCCAGCGCGCTCCACGTCCATGCCCTCGCTCATCCCGGTTGCGGGAAGGGCGTGGTTGACATTCCAGCCGGCGTGGGCATCGAGGATGTACAAACCATCGCTCATCTTGACGGAGTGTTCCCGTGAGCATCGTCTACCATCTGGCCCCTGCTGACCACTGGCGTGGGATTTCCCCTGCCATCCCATATCCTCCTCGCGACTCTGAGAACGACGGCTTCATCCACTGCACCCGGGGCCTGGCCTTGCTCCCGCCTCGTATGTACAGCCCGCTGAACCAGGGTGCCATCGTCGCCGCATGCCCCGTCACGATGACGGGTGTTTTGCGTTGTCCGCTGGTATCTACGAACCCACAAGGAGGTGATGCAAGCCACACGCTACCTCGTACGCACGCACTATGACCAGTTTCCCAAAAAACACTTTCAAGGAGGTATCCTATGCGACCCGTATACGCTGTCTCGGGTGGGGTCTCCAAGTTTGCCAAGGCCCGGCCCGACAAGACCTTCCCTGCGCTGGTCAAGGAGGCCTACGACTACGCCATCGCTGACCTGGGGATCGAGCATCCCAGGTTCTGGGAACTGGTGGACGCCACGGTGGCCTCGTACTTCTCCGACCACTTTACGCGCCAACTGATGGCCGCTATCATGGCCCAGGACTATATCGGCATGCTTCCCAAGCCCTCGCACCGCGTCGAGGGTGGTGGGGCCACCGGCGGCATCTGCTTCCAGGAGGGCTGGAAATCCGTCGCCTCCGGTTACGCAGACGTCGTCCTCTGCTATGGCTTTGAGCAGATGAGCCACGTGGAGACCTGGAAAGGAAACGAGTTCATCGCCCTGGCCTCAGACATCTCCTTCGATTATCCGGTGGGCGGCTTCTACTCCGGCTACTATGCCATGATGGTCACCCGCCACATGGCAGAGTTCGGTACCACCGTGGAGCAACTGGCCCACGTCTCCGTCAAGAATCACATCAACGCCTACCACAACGCCTACGCCCAGAAGCGGATGCGGTTGACCATCGAGGATGTGCGGGCAGCCCCCATGGTGGCGTGGCCCCTCACCCGGCACGACATCTGCGTCATGAGCGACGGCGCGGCCTGCACCGTGCTCTGCTCGGAGGATGGGCTGACCAGGCTGGAGAAGGCCACTGGCCGCCGCATCCCCAGGGTGCAGGTCACCGGCATCGGCCGGGGCACCGATGCCATGCGTCTCTCCGACCGCCCCCATCAGTCCTACGACGACTTTTACAAGTACAACGCCCTGCCCAACGAGATGGACGACGACTCCCGTGCTTACTACAAGGAACTGTGGGACCATGGGTTCCGCTACCCGGGCGTCCACTCCTTCCGTGCCGGCCGCATGGGCAGCAAGGAAGCGTACGAGAACGCTGGTATCACCGATCCCCTCAATGAGATCGACTTTGTCGAGCTACACGATGCCTACACCTCGTCCGAGATCCAGACCTATGAGGACATGGGGCTGTGCCGGTACGGTGAAGGTGGCCCCTTCGCCGCCAGTGGCAAAGCGTTTATGCCCGGCATTGACTACGGGCTCGATCTGCCGGATGAGCCGGCCTGCCCGGTCAACCCCTCCGGCGGGCTCATCGCCTGCGGCCACCCGGTCGGTGCGACGGGTCTGATGCAGGCGGTCTTTGCCATCTGGCAGTTGCAGCACACCATCGAGAAGCACTTTGGCGACCCGGCGCTGCAGGTGCCCGATGCCCGCCGTGGCGCGATCCACTCGCACGCCGGCACCGGCACCTACGTCACCGTCAGCATCCTGGAGCGAGAGGAATAGGAGGTAGCCCGATGTCTGAAAAAGAATTCCCCAAGAGAATCGAGGAAACGTTGGAGGGAACCACCGTCTTCAACGTTCCCTTCCCCACCGGCGACGACCTTTCGGTGCTGAAGGATATGGCACCCATCGTCGTCAGGCAGTCCTACGCCATGGAGTACAACTACTCATATGGCCAGGACTCGCCATTCTTCGCCGCGCTCACCAACAAGCGGTTCATCGTCTGCCGTGAACCGGAGACCGGCTACACCTACGCCACCCCGCGTGGCCACGACATGTACACCGGCAACGAGACGGAGTGGGTGGAGATCAAGCCGGAGGGCCAAGTACACGCCTTCACCGTCTGCCATTTTGGATCGGAAGAGTTCCTGCCCCAGTGTCCCTACGTCCTGGCGCTGATCGAGTTTGAGGGTGTGGACACGCTCTTTCTGACACGACTCGTCGGCGTGGACCCCCTCGAGGCCAGCACCGACTGGATCGGGATGCGCGTCAAGGGGCGCTTCCTGCGCAACTCCAAGCTCAAGCCGACGGACGTCTACTTCTACCCGGCGGAGTGAGACCACAGCCGATGAGCCAACCTTCACCGACTATCGTGGTCCACGGGGGTGCCTACGACATCCCCACCGAGACCCACCAGGCTCACATGGACGGCTGCCGCCGCGCTGCGGAAGCGGGCTGGGCCGTGCTTGCGCGCGGTGGGCCGGCGCTGGATGCGGTCGAGGCCGCCGTGCGCGTCATGGAGGACGACCCCACCTTCGACGCTGGCTATGGCTCCTTCCTCAACGCCGCCGGCGAGATCGAACTGGACGCCATCATCATGGATGGCCGTGACCTCGACCTCGGCGCGGTGGCTGCCGTGCAGCGGGTACGCCACCCGGTCACACTGGCCCGGCTGGTGATGACCGCGAGCGACCATGCGTTGCTCGCCGGCGCGGGTGCGGAGGCTTTTGCCCGCCAGCATGGTCTGCCCGTATGCTCGACCGAGGAGCTACTGGCGGGACGGGAGCTGGAGCGCTGGCGGGCTGCCTACGCCAGTGGCAACCCGCACGCCTGGGAACCCTTCGGCGGCGCTCAGGGCGGGCCCTACGGCGTTGCCTGCCCCGAGCAGAGTCGAGGGGCTCAGGGCAGGTCCTCTGGCATCGTGCCGTCGGATACAGTCGGCGCCGTGGCGCTGGACGCAGACGGGAACCTGGCGGCCGCCACCTCCACCGGGGGCACCTTCAACAAGCTCCCCGGACGCGTGGGCGATTCCCCCCTCGTCGGCTGCGGGGCCTACGCCGATAACCGCACCGGGGCCGTTTCCGCAACTGGCCTGGGCGAGGCGCTCATGAAGGTGGTGATCGCAAAGACCGCCTGCGATTTCATCGCCAGCAGGATGACCGCCCAGGAGGCGGCCGACGCGGCCATCGCGGTCCTGGCCGGGCGTACTACCGGAGAGGGTGGGCTCATCGTGCTGGACCGGCTGGGCGGTGTCGGGATCGCTCACAACACGCCCTACATCGCCCACGCCGTCATCACCGCTGGGAGAAAAGTCACCACCGGCATCGAATAGCTTCCGGCGCAAGATGTGGGGCAGGCGATCCTGCCCCACATTCGAACTCGTCATCCCCGGCCAGGTGGGAATGACCGGGCCACCGTCATCAAAGATACGCCACATCCTGCGGGAGATCGATCCCACGGGAATGGTCATCAGCAAACAGGGGGCAGAAGTGTCGAAGGCAAACAAGGTGATCTCATTGCAGGAGGCCGTGGAAGAGTTCATCCACGACGGTGCTCACGTTACGTTTGGTGGTTTCACCATGCAGCGCCACCCGATGGCGTTTATCCGCGAGATGATCCGGCAGCGAAAGCGCGAGTTGGTCATCTACGGCCACTCGCCGGGCATAGACGCGGATATGCTCATCGGCGCTGGCGCGGTCAAGCGGGTTGAGGTCGCCTACATCGGCGATGAACTGTTCGTCAGCCCCAGCCCTAACTTTAGAAAGGCGATCGAGGAAGGTTCGATCCAGTGGGAGGATTACAGCAACTTTGGCGCCACCTTGCGGCTGGTCGCAGGAGCGCTCGGCCTGCCCTTCATCCCGGCCAGGACGATGCTCGGCTCGGACATGATCACCAAATCCGGGTTTGGACCCGAGGAGCGCCGCAGTGACCCCAAAGCGGCCAGGCAGAAGCACGTACTGATGGATTGTCCCTTCACCGGCGATAAAGTGGTCCTGTTACCCGCGGTAAACCCGGATGTGGCGGTGATCCACGCGCAGATGGTGGGCCAGGACGGAACGGTGCGCATCCTGGGCCAGAGTTACGCGGACGATTTCGTCGCCCGGGCGGCCAGGAAGGTCGTCGTGACCGCCGAGGAGATCGTCTCCGAGGAGTTCATCCGCCAGTGCCCGGAGCAGAACAACGTCCCCTTCTTCCGCGTGGATGCCATCGTTCACGTCCCCTACGGCACGCACCCCACCGCCTGTCACGGATATTACGATTACGATCCTGAGCACTATGCCTTATACGCGCAAGCGGCCAGGGGCGGCGCGGAAGCGTTCCAGAAATACCTGGACATGTACGTGTACGGCGTGCAAGATCACTGGGACTACCTGGATCGGATTGGAGGGACCAAGCGACTTTCTTACCTGAAGGCAGACCCGGCTTTTGGATATAATCCAGGCGTGAGGAGGAGATGAGGAGATGGGGAAGCAATACGCAAAGGACTATTCCACTGCAGAATTGATGGTCACCCGGGCCGCCAAAGAGATCGGCGACGGTGAAATCGTGTTCGTCGGGACCGGCCTCCCCATGATCGCGTCCATGCTGGCCAAATACACGCATGCCCCGGACAGCGTGATCATATTCGAGGCCGGAACGGTGGACAGCGCGCTCCTGCACCTCCCCGCCAGCGTGGGAGATTCGCGTTGTGTGTACGGGGCTTCGACGTGCCGGGGGCTCTTTGACATCTTTGCCACCGTGCTCCAGCGGGGGTTTGTCGACGTGGGTTTCCTGGGTGGTGCCCAGGTGGATCGCTACGGCAACTTGAACTCGACCGTCATCGGCGACTATCACCAACCGAGGGTGCGCCTTCCCGGCAGCGGTGGCGCTGGCGACATCGCCTGCCTCTCGAAACGCACCGTCGTCATCATGCTCCACGAGAGGCGGCGCTTTCCCGAGCAAGTGGATTATCTGACCAGCCCTGGTTGGGTGGATGGGCCTGGCGGCCGCGAGAGGGCGGGGTTGGTCCGGGGTGGGCCGGTATCCGTGATCACCAACCTGGGCGTGATCCGGTTCCACGAGCAGACCAAAGAGATGGTCCTGTTCTCTCACCATCCCGGCATATCCATCCAGCACGTTCTGGATAACACCGAGTTCGAGCTCGACGCCGCGAGCGCGACGGAGACCGAGCCCCCGACGGTGGAGGAGATCGACCTGCTGCGGCATACGATTGACCCTGAGGGCCTCTTCCTCAGGCATTGATCGCGATAGAAGCGTGGAACCATAAGGAGGAGCCATGGACTTTGAACTGACTGAAGAACAGCGCATGTTCCGCCGCATGGTGCGGGACTTTGCCGAGAAAGAGATCGCGCCCCGCGCCAAGGAGATAGACGAGACCGACCGCTTTCCCGACGACCTCTTCCGCCGCATGGGGGAGCTGGGCATCCTGGGCCTGCCCTTCCCGGAGGAATACGGCGGCTCCGGAGGCGAATACACGAGCATGGTCATCGCGCTGGAGGAGATCGCCCGCGTCTCCGGCTCTATGGCCATCACGCTCGACGCCCAGACCTCCCTGTGCTGCGAGCCGATCTACCTGTTCGGCACCGAGGAACAGAAGCAGAAGTACCTGGTGCCCCTGGCCAAGGGGGAAAAGATCGGCGCCTTCGGCCTGACCGAGCCGCAGGCCGGCTCCGACGCTGGTGCCACCCGCACCCACGCCGTCCGCGACGGAGACGAGTGGGTCATCAACGGCCAGAAGAACTTTATCACCAACGGCTCCATCGCCGACGTCGTCGTCATCACCGCCAAGACCGACCCGGAAAAGGGCACCCGCGGCATCTCCTCGTTCATCGTCGAAAAGGGCACGCCGGGCTTCCAGCCGGGACGGGACGAGAAAAAGATGGGGCTGAAGGGGTCCGTGACCTCAGAGCTCTTCTTCGAGGACTGCCGCATCCCGGCGGACAACCTGCTGGGCAAGGAGAACGAGGGCTTTAAGCAGTTTCTGGTCACGCTGGACGCGGGCCGGGTCGCCATCTCGGCGATGGCCGTGGGCCTGGCGCAGGGGGCATACGAGAGGGCCGTGGCCTACGCCCAGGAACGGGTGCAGTTTGGCCAGCCCATCGTAAAATTCCAGGCCGTCCAGTGGATGATCGCCGACATGGCGACGGAGATCGAGGCCGCCCGCCTGCTGGTCCAGCGCGCCGCCTGGATGCGGGAGCGTGGGATGCGATTCACCAAGGAGGCCGCCATGGCCAAGCTCTTTGCCACCGATATGTCGGAGCGCGCCTGTCGCAAGGCGATCCAGATCCACGGCGGCTACGGCTACATGCAGGAGTACGAGGTCGAGCGCATGTACCGCGACCAGCGGCTGTGCGCTATCGGCGAGGGGACGAACGAGATCCAGCGCCTGGTCATCGCGCGCCAGGTACTCGGGCGCTGAGATCATATCTGACAGAGAACCGGGGCACCAACTGGTGCCCCGGTTCGCATTTCGTGCGCATTCCCCCCTCCCTCTCAGCCTACATTTCGCACCCTGTCGCGGGAAATGGATGCGCCAACTTGTTGGCGTCTTCAGCAGACACAAGGTCGTATCAAGGTCCATTACCTCTGAAGGTGATCTCTTGGAAGGGGTCCACCCGCTGTCTGCAGATCACGGTCCATTCTATCCAGATCAACCAGAAACGCACCGTGGTCTTGGGCCAGCAAGCGGACCGCGTCGGTGAAACCGGCCCGGGCGAAGAAAGCGTGGTGCACCTGGTCAATTAAGGCACACGTAGATTAGCATAACCTGCATGTGCCTTATCTTACCATGCCCCGGGGGATAGGGCAAGAGAAGCAGGAGCCAGCGGCAGGGACGAGGATCGGCCTCGGGTTCCGGCGGTCAACTGTCGCACCCCACGGTGCGGATCCGGTTGCGAGTCCATTGCTCACGTGGTAGAATGATGACCAGACAAGTCGTCGCGATACCACCATAGATATGGATGATAAGCGAAATGCAACATCCGCTTTACCCGAGAGCAGGGCAGGGCCGGCCTCGTGGAACGGTGAGACGGTTTCTCTGGCGCTGGCTCCCGCCGTTGGCCTGGATGGGGGTGGTTTTCTTTCTCTCTGCCCAACCGGACCTCCCCAGCGCCCCAGGGCCGTGGCTGGACACGCTGCTCAAAAAGATCAGCCACGCGCTGGCCTATGGCGTGTTGGCCTGGCTCTACCAGCGGGCGCTGCGCCCGCATCTTCGCGCCTCAATGACCCTTCGTGTAGTGAGCGGAGGCCTGGCTGTGGCTTACGCCCTGAGCGACGAGTATCACCAGACCTTTGTGCCCGGCCGCAACGGCCAGTTGTTCGACGTGATGGTGGATGGGGTAGGGGCGTGTGGCGCTATGCTGCTGCACTCGTGGCTGGAGCGCCGGCGGGCGCTGTCTCGGCAGGTGCCTGCCGCTCGATGATGATCGCCCCGAACAACCGTTCCTGTGAGACCCGCACGCGATCCTGTTTGATCAGTTCCAGCAGCGCCAGCAGCGTCACGATGACCTCGACGCGAGTGGTCGCCCTCGAAAGGACGTCGCGGAAGCGAACTCGCCGCTGCCGGGTCAGATGCTCCTCGATTTGAGCGATCTGCTCGGCGATCGTCACCGTGACGATTCCGACGACTTCCCCGACCGGTGGGGCCGGTCTGGCGTCCAATGCCTCCTGCACGGCGGCCAACAGGTCATCGGCTGTCACGTCCCCCAGGTCGAGTTGCGGGGTAAGGCGGGGCAGCGGGGCGATGCGCACGTAGCCGTGTAGCCCCTGCTTCTCGCGTTCGTGGAGGAGTGTCGCGATTTCCTTAAAGCGCCTATAGATCTGCAACTGGCGCACCAGTTCGTCGCCCACGTCCTCAGCTTCGGGGGGCAACGCCGGCGGGCGTGGAAGCAGCGCCAGCGACTTGATGAGCAATAGCTTTGCTGCGATGACGAGGAAATCTGCCAGCTCCTTTACCTGCCTCCGCTCCAACTCTGCCAGGTAGGCCATGTACTGGTCGGTCACCTGGGCAAGTGCGATCGCCGTGATGTCGAGTTCCTCCCGCTCGATGAGGTGGAGGAGCAAGTCCAGCGGCCCTTCGAAGACGGGCAATTGGATCTGGTACTGTGTAGACATAGCCATAGTGCGTGTCCGCCTACCCCTTGAACGCTTTCGTGTGGCAGTTGGGCTTTTCGTAGCATCAGATTATAGCACAGATGGATAGCTTTCCAAGATTTCCCCCTGTCCACCATTTGTGGTATAATTTCACCCGGTAGCCCCGGTGTGGTGGACCTAGTCGGCCGGGGCGGTAGTTTGCGTATAGGAGACGTTTGTGATCAATCCGATTGATGCATTTCTGGGGTTGTTCTCCCTGGACATTGGCATCGACCTGGGTACGGCGAATACGCTCGTCTACGTGCGGGGGAAGGGCATTGTCATCAACGAGCCCTCGTGGGTGGCCATCGAGCGGAGGAGCAGAAAAGTCCTCGCCATTGGCTCCGAGGCGAAGGAGATGGTCGGTCGTACGCCCGCCAGTATCGTCGCCATCCGCCCGCTGCGCGATGGTGTGATCTCCGAGTTCGACGTGACCGAGGCCATGTTGGATTACTTTATCAAAAAGTCGCACAGCCAGTTGTTGCTTCCTTTTCCCCGTCCCCGCGTCGTCGTGGGCATCCCCAGTGGCGTGACCGAGGTCGAGAAGCGCGCGGTATACGACGCTGCCATCTCGGCTGGCGCCCGGGAGGTCTTTCTGATCGAGGAGCCGATGGCCGCGGCCATCGGGGCCGGCCTGCCGGTCACGGAGGCCCGCGGCAGCATGGTCGTCGACATCGGCGGTGGCACGACCGAGGTGGGTATCTTTTGTCTGGGCGGCTTCGTCGTCAGCCGCTCCCTCCGCATCGCGGGTGACGAGATGGACGAGGACATTATGCAGTACGCGCGCCAAAAGTACAATCTCTACATCGGCGAGCGCATGGCCGAGCGCGCCAAGATCAGCATCGGTTCGGCATATCCGCTTCCCGAGGAGATGACGATGACGCTCCGTGGGCGCAACCTCGTCACCGGGTTGCCCGAGGCCGTCGAGGTCAGCAGCATCGAGATCCGGGAAGCGTTGAGCGGGTCGGTCGGCATCATCGTGGATGTCATCAGGGACACGCTGGACGAGACGCCGCCCGAGTTGATCTCCGACCTGATGGAGACGGGTATCTGCCTGGCCGGTGGCGGTGCCCAGTTGAAGGGAATGGCTGAGCGGATCAGTGACGAGACGAACATGCGAGCCTGGGTTGCCCAGGACTCGATGACGTGTGTGGCACGTGGCGCTGGCAAGGTGCTGGAGTCGCTGGACGTGCTCCGCGAGGTGTTGGTCAGCACCGACAACCGGCGCCCCAGGCGCCCTGGTTTCTGACGGGGCTCTACGTTGGTTCAGGAGGGGAGCTGCCGTCTGACACAGGTTGGATAGCATCATGAGGGAGTCTCCTCGCCGTTCCTGGCTTCCCCTGGTACTGATTGTCCTCGGATTGCTGCTTCTCGTCTTTCACGAATCCGGAATTCTGGCCCCGGTCGAGAGGGCGCTCCGTTACGTGCTTGATCCGCTGCAGCGCGTGTTCTCGCGTGTGACCGTCGGCATAGGGGGCCTGTTCCAGACGGTGGGTGAGGTGCGCGAGCTGCGCGCCCGAACCGAGGAACTGCAGGCGCAGGTGGACGCGCTGACGGTCGAGAACGTGCGCTTGAGGGAGTACGAGGCCGAGGTACAGCAGCTCCGCGCGCTGCTGAACTTTGTCAGTGAGTATCCGATCTCGGCTTCGCTCGGTGCCGAGGTGATCAGCCGGGAGGCCTGCGGCACGTTCCCCTGTGGGGATGTCGTGGGTGTGGAACCGAACCCCTACCTGCGCTACGTCACCATCAACGTGGGATCTCTGCAGGGAGTAGAGACAGGCATGCCGGTCGTCAGTGGCGGAGCCGGGTTGATCGGACGGGTCGCGCAGGTCGGCCCGCGCACGGTCGAGGTACAGCTTCTCACCGACACGGATAGTGCTGTCGCCGCACTCCTTCAGACCTCCCGCGTCACCGGGCTGGTCGTGGGACAGCCCGATGGCACGTTGCGCATGGAGTATATCCCGCAAGAGCAGCACATCGACGTCGGCGATATCGTCCTGACCTCCGGGCTGGGCGGCGTTATGCCCAAGGGATTGGTCATTGGCCAGGTGACCGAGGTGTTGCAGATGGACTATGCGCTGTTCCAGTCGGCCGTCGTGCGACCGGCGATCGATCTCTCGCGGTTGGAGCTGGTGCTGGTGATCACCGCGTTTGAGCAGATTCCTCTCGAGGAGCCTCCGCTTGAGGAAGAGCCGTAGCTTCGTGCGCCTGGAGGTGTGCCATTAACCTCTATCTGACCGTTCCTCTGCTCACCGGCGTGGCCCTGGTCCAGACGGTCCTGTTGTCGCGGGTCAACCTGTGGGGCGCGCGGCCGGATCTGATGTTGCTCGTCGTGCTCGTCTGGGCGGTCGTGCGTGGGGTGGACGAGGGACTGGTGTGGGGGTTTATCGGCGGGCTCATCGTTGACCTGCTCTCCGGTGGGCCGTTGGGCGCGACTGTGTTGGCCTTATTGTCCGTCGTATTGCTGGCGGGGCAGCCCTGGGGCCAGGGCCTCAGCTCGGCGGTGGCCCGGTTGCTGCTCCCGGCGTTTCTCGGCGTCGTCGTCTACCACCTGGTCCTGCTGCTCGTCCTCGCATTCACAGGCCACGCAGTCGATTGGGGGTTCGCGGTGCTGCGCGTGGCAGCGCCTTCGGCGTTGCTCAATACCCTGCTGGCTCCGTTCGTCCAGCAGCCGCTGGCCTGGCTGGACCGCAGAACCCGGGAGGAGAGGTTCGCGCTGTGAACAGGGACCAGGCGGCACAACAGCCACCTCAGAGCAAGTGGCAGGCGCGCTGGGCGGCGATCAGGGCAGCCCCCCGGGTCGTCGTGGTGGGCCTGATCATCCTGTGCGTCTTTGCGATTTTCGGGCAGCGATTGTGGTATCTGCAGTTTACGCGCGGCGAGTACTACCGCGGACGGGCCGACCGGCAGAGGCTGCGTGCCGTCTCTCTCCCCGCTGCGCGGGGCATCGTGTACGACCGTGACGGCACACCGCTGGTGCGCAACGTCCCCGGTTTTGACGTCATGCTTGTCCCCGCCTACCTGCCCGATGATGATGTCGCGGCCGAGGCTGTGCTCATCCGCCTGGCGATGCTGCTCGACATGCCCTACATCACGGCCGGAGGACAGAGCGGTGAGGACGACCCCCGGCCTGGCCTGCGCGATCTGTTCGAGGCTGTGCCCTACTCGGCTCGCTATCGCCCGCTCGTGGTCAAGCGGGGCGTGGACCGGGATACGGCCTTGCTCGTGGCCCAGGAGGCGATGATGCTGCCTGGGGTGTCGGTGGAGGTGGAGCCGCTGCGCAGTTACCCCTATGGCCCGCTGGTGTCGCAGTTGGTCGGCTATCTGCTACCCGTTCCCGAGGAAAGCGAGGAGGAGTACGTCGAGCGGGGCTACGATCCGGCGACGGATCGCGTCGGCGTCGCTGGCGTCGAGGCCACCTACGAGGAGGAGTTGCGGGGGCAGAAAGGCCGGCGGATCGTCGAGGAGGACGTGCTGGGCCGGACAATCCGCGTCGTCGAGGATCAGGTCCAGCCCGTGCCCGGTCACAACGTGTACCTGACGATTGATCTCGACCTGCAGCAGGTGGTCGAGGATGTGTTGCGGCTCGGGATGGCGCAGCCGAACGTGAACTCGCCGCGCGGCGTGGCGGTCGTGATGAACCCGCAGACGGGCGAGATCCTGGCGCTGGCCAGCCTGCCGACGTACGACAACAACCTCTTTGCCAAGGGCATCTCGACCCGCGATTGGGAGCGCCTGCGCGATGACCCCCACCGGCCGCTGCTCAACCACGCCATCTCGGACGGCCTGCCGCCGGGCTCGGTGTTCAAGATCGTATTGGCCGCGGGCGCCCTCCAGGAAGGGGTGCTCACGCCGCGCACGCGCCTGTCTTGCCCGGGGAGGGTCGTCGTCCCCAACAAGTACTATCCCAACGACCCAGGCCGGGCGCAGCCTTTCCTCTGCTGGAACCGGTCCGGCCACGGCACGCTGGACGTGGTGGGCGGTATCGCCCATTCGTGTGACATTTTCTTCTACCAGGTCGGTGGCGGTTTCGAGGAGACCGGCTTTGAGGGGCTGGGCGTCGACCGCATCGCCCACTATGCCGAGCTATTTGGCTTCGGGGAGCCAACCGGCGTGGAGCTAGCGGCTGAGATCGGCGGCCTGGTGCCTTCGTCGAGCTGGAAGCGGCTCACCGTCGGCGAGAGCTGGTCCACCGGTGACTCCTATAACCTGTCCATCGGGCAGGGATACCTGTCTGTCACCCCGCTGCAGATGCTGAACGCCGTCAACGTCGTTGCCAACGGCGGCACGCTCTACCGCCCGAGCGTCGTCCACCACGTCACCGACGCCCAGGGAGGCGTCGTCCAGCCGTTCGAGCCCGACATCGTTCGCACGCTGCCCATCAGCGCGGAACACTGGTCGCTGGTTCAGCAAGGGATGGCGGGGGCGGTCGACTATGGCACCGCGCCAAAGGCGCGGATCGAAGGGCTGCACGTGGCCGGCAAGACGGGCACCGCCCAGTTCTGCGACGACATCGCGCTCGAGATCGGCATCTGTGGCGTCGGGCTGGAACAGCCGACCCACGCCTGGTTCGCCGCCTATGCGCCGGTCGAAGAGCCGGAGATTTCCGTCATCGTCTTTCTGTACAACGGGGGTGAGGGTTCGACGGTGGCGGTGCCGGTGGCCCACGACATCCTGGAGTATTATTTCAACCGCGATGAAGCGGCTACGTCCTGACGGCTGGTTGCGTGTCGCGGGAGTCGGCGGGGCGGGCGCGATCTGGGGGCTGGGCCTGGCCCGCCTGGTCGCGGAAGCCGGCTTCTGTCCCCTGCTCTACGGCTCCCCTCCGGCCGTCGCCGCCGTAGCCGCCCTCTGCGCCGCGATCGCCCTCCTCCCAGCCTTGCGAAGGTTACACGCATCCTCCGCAGTCGGACAATCCCCGCTGGACGAAGACGCTCTTGGCCTGCGCTCCCCCGTTCAACCTTCGCAAGGGTTCGGGCGCAACGCGCTAGTCACTCTCCCCCATTCTCCATTCTCCATTCTCCATTCTCCATTGGTCATTGGACATTGGTCATTGGTCATTGATCCTTGGTTCTTCGTCCTTCCTCTCCTCTACGTCACCGGCGTTGTCTCTGGCCCGCTGGCCGGCTGCACGTTGCTCGTCGGCGGGGCCGTGCTGGCGCTGTTGGTCGCGTGGGGGGACCGAATCCGCTGGCTGCCGCCGGCCGTTCTGGGCCTGGCGACGCTGGCGCTCTACCTGCGCACACTGCTGCCCTCCGTCGGCCAGGCCGACACGTTCGAGTTCCAGGTCGTCGTCCCGCAGTTGGCGGTGGCGCATCCCACCGGCTACCCGCTCTACGTCCTGCTGGGCAAGCTGTTCACGCTGCTGCCGGTGGGCCCTGCGGCCTGGCGCGTGAACCTGGCCTCGGCCGTCTTTGCCACGGCAGCGGTGCTCGTGCTCTACGCGCTCCTGTTGTGCCTGGCCGCCCCACGCCAGGACCCGGCCGGACCTGGACGTCGGGAGGCTCAGCCGGGCCATCGCACCGCTCAGAGCACCGCGCGGTGGCTGCCGCCCTTCGTAGCCGCGTTGGCTTTCGCCTTTTCCTCGACCTTCTGGTCGCAGGCGGTCATCGCCGAGGTCTACACGCTGCACAACCTGCTCGTGGCCGCCATCCTGTGGCTCCTCCTGGCCCAGGCCAAGAGCTCGGAGGCCTTTGCGGCGCGCCGCTGGCAGGCGACTTGCTTCCTGCTCGGCCTGAGCCTCACCAACCACCTGACGACGGCGCTGCTGTTGCCGGCCGTGGCGCTGGCGCTGGCCTGGGACCGGCCCCGGCTGCGGCGCAGGGACTGGCTGGTCGCGGGCGCATTGTTGCTCCTGGGCCTGTCGGTCTACCTGTTCATCCCGCTGCGTTGGCCGGCGTTGAATCGCGGCGAGTGGATGACGCCGCGCGAGTTCGTCACCTACGTCACCGGCGGCCAGTTCCACGCCGCGTTGCGGCTCGATGGCTGGCGCGACCCCGTGCGCTGGGGTATCGTCGGGCGCATGTTGCGCGAGCCGTTCGGCTGGGCCGGGCTGGGGTTGGCGGCTGTGGGCGTCGCAGGGCTGGCTGTCCGCCGCCGGCGGGCGCTGGCGCTGACCGGCGTCACCTTCCTGGCCTTTGTTCTCTACGGGCTCGACTACTACGTCCCCGACATCTCCGTCTTCCTGCTCCCCGCCCACCTGATCCTCGCCCTCTGGCTCGCCGCCGGCATCTCCACCCTCTCATCCTGCCTCCTGCCTCTTGCCTCCCGCCTCCTGCCTCCTGCCTCCTCCACCATGCGCCACTTTTCGTCTGTCATTGGACATTGGTCATTGGACATTGGTCATTGGTCATTGGACATTGTTCATTGGTCATTGGACATTTCCTCCGTCCTCCTTCCGCTGAGCCTCATCTGGCTCAATCTCCCGGCCGTGGACCGGAGCCACGATCAGGGCGGCTACGCCTGGGGGCGATACGTGCTGAGCCTCCCCCTGGCGCCGGGCAGCGCGGTGCTCGCCGACGTGGCCAAGTTCGCCCCGCTGTACTACCTGCAGCAGATCGAGCGCGTGCGGCCTGACCTCGACCTGCTGCTGTTCGGCAGCGAGGAGCTCTACCAGGCGGAACTGGCGGCGAGGCTGGCAACCGGGCAGACGGTCTACCTGGCGCGCTATCTCCCGGATTTGGGGGGGCTGCACCTGCGCTCGCTGGGGCCGCTGGTGGAAGTGAGAGTAAATGAGGAACGGGTAGATGAGGAACGAGGAGATGAGGAAGGAGTAAACGAGGGACGGGAAGGCGGGGTGGGTGTGAGTTTTGGAGAGGGGGTCCGGCTGCTGGACGCTGAGTTGAGCGCGGACCCGCTGGGGCGAGACCTGTACCACCTGACGCTTTCCTGGCGGGCCGAGGCACCCGTCGGCGGGGATTTGCTCGTCCGGCTCCGGCTGGTCGACGCCGGGGGCCAGGTGCGCTGGGAGAGCGATGGTGCGCGCCCGGTCGGCGGGCTGTACCCGACCAACGCCTGGCCCGTGGATGCCGCCATCGCCGACTACCACGAGGTCCGGCCCCCGCCCTGGCTACCGCGCGGCGAGTACGTGCTCGAGGTAGGACTGTTCCCCCCCTTCAGCGACGTGGGCCTGCAGGTGGGCGACCGGGCGACGGCGTGGCTGGCGCTGGCACCGGTCGAGGTCGCCCCGCCGGGCGACCCCCTGCCGCCGCTACCGCACGAGCGGCGCTGCTCGTTCGCCGGCGGTGCGTGGTTGACGGGCTACAACCTGGCCCTCGACGTGCCTGCCGGCGCGTCGTTCACCGTCGACCTGTCCTGGCACGGGGTCGAGGCGGACGAGGAGGTGCGCCTGGCCTGGGTGGGCGCGGGTGGGCGGGAGGCCGGTGCGGCCGCGTCCTCCCTCGCCACCGGCGCGTTGCGCACCCGCCACGTCGTCACCGCGCCTCCGAACCCCGGCGCGTACACGCTGGTCGTGGGTCTGGCGGGTGAGGCCGTGCGCTGCAGTTGGCTGGCTCCATCGACCGGCGACTGCCCGCTGGCCACCGTCGAGGTCGCTCCCGTGCAGAAGGGACTGGCCAACTTTGCCGGCCAGGTGCTCTTGCTCGACGCTGCGGTCTCCACGAACGGCCAGGCGGGTGTGCGGCCGGGCGGGACGGTTCCCGTCGTGCTGCGGTGGCAGGCCCTGCGGGCGATGGACGAGGACTATACCGTCTTCGTCCACCTGGTCGGTCCCGACGGGCGGTTGCACGGGCAGGTGGACATGTGGCCTGTGCAGGGTAGTTTCCCCACCAGCCGGTGGACGCCCGGCGAGGAGATCGCGGATCCCTACGAGGTGCGATTGGCCCCCGGCGCGCCGCCCGGCCAGTACCGGGTCGAGGTCGGCTGGTACCTGCTGGCGACGATGCAGCGGCTGCCGGTCGTCGATGCAGATGGACGCCCGACGGGTGATTCCTTCGTCGTCGGACAGTTCAGCGTCACCGAGTAGCAGAAACCGGGTTTTTGGGAAAAACCTGCTTTCTGTGCTATAATGCCACTGATTGTCTGGGAGGGCCAGTGTGAGTCCAGAGCCGATCACGATCAAGGGTATCCGCCAGGGGTTGCTCGTCACGCTGGCGGAGGGGAACTGGGCCGATGGGAACTGGGCCAGTGGGAACTGGGCCAGTGGGAACTGGGGCGCTGAGCTGCGCGCGTTGGAGGCTCGTCTCGGCGCGAGTCCCTCATTTTTCCGCGGTGGCCGCGTCGCACTGGATGTCGGCGCGCGGAAGCTGGGCCGCCCCGAGATCGAGGGCGCGCGTGCAGTGCTGGACGAGCACCAGGTGGAGCTGTGGGCGCTGGTCAGCACGGACCGGGCCACGGAGGAAGCCGCACAGGAACTGGGGTTGGTGATCGACCTCGGCCTGCCTCGCGCTCGCGGGCCGGAGGCCGCGCCCGGGGAGGGCGAGGTCTCCTTTGGCGAGGGGGCCGAGGGGCTGGTCGTGCGCCGCACGCTGCGCTCCGGCCAGAGCCTGCGCCACCCGGGCCACGTCGTCGTCATCGGCGACGTCAACCCGGGAGCGGAGGTGGTCGCCGGGGGTCACATCGTCGTGTGGGGCCGGGTGCGGGGGTTGGTGCACGCCGGGGCGCTGGGGGATGAGGAAGCCGTGATCTGTGCGCTGGATCTGGCGCCCACGCAGCTCCGCATCGCCGGCCACATCGCCCGCTCTCCCGAGGATCGGCGGCGCAAGCCCGTGCCGGAGGTGGCCGCGGTGCGTGAGGGCCAGATCGTGGCCGTGCCCTGGCACGGCTACGGCCCAGACACAGTCAGGGCAAGGGCATCAGGTTCGTAGCAGGCGCAGGTTCGTAGTAGGCGCTCCATCGCCATGTTCGTAGTAGGCGCTTCAGCGCCGTGATGCAAGTTCATAGTAGGCGCTTTAGCGCCAGTCCTCCGTCTGGTGATTTGGGGTGGGTGGGTAAGGAGAACTGATGGCGGCAAGAGTAATTACGGTGACTTCCGGCAAAGGCGGGGTGGGCAAGACGACCATGGTCGCCAACCTGGGCATCGCCCTGGCCGTGCACGGCCAGCGCGTGGTGGTTATTGACGCCGACGTCGGCTTGCGCAACCTGGACGTGTTGCTGGGGCTCGAGAACCGGATCGTCTACGACCTGGTGGACGTCATCGAGGGGCGCTGCCGGCTGCGCCAGGCGCTCGTGCGCGACAAGCGGCTCTCGGAGCTCTTTTTGCTGCCGGCTGCCCAAACCCGCGACAAGAGCGCGGTCCAGCCCGAGGACATGGTGCGCGTCTGCGACAGCCTGCGGGAGCAGCACGATTTCGTCCTCATCGACTCGCCCGCCGGTATCGAGCATGGTTTCCGCTTCGCCATCGCCCCGGCCGACGAGATCCTGATCGTCACCAACCCGGAGGTGGCCGCCGTGCGCGATGCCGACCGGATCATCGGCCTCATCGAGGCGGAGGAGCAGGGCCCGGCGCGGCTGGTCATCAACCGGATCAAGCCCGACATGGTGCGGCGTGGCGAGATGCTGGACATCGCCGACGTCGTCGAGCTCCTGTCGGTTGACCTCATCGGCATCGTGCCGGAGGATCAGGCCATCCTGGTCGCTGCCAATCGCGGCCAGCCGCTGGCCTTCTCCAGCGATAGTTCCACGGCCGGCCGGGCGTTTCACAACATCGCGCGCCGGCTGCTGGGCGAGGACGTGCCCTTCATCACGCTGCGCGAGCCGGGTGTGTTGGAAAAACTGTTTCGTTTTGTGCGCTCCGAGGGGGATTGACTATGAGATTGCTTGGACGCCTGCTGGGCCGTCGTGAACCATCGTCGAGTGGGGAGGTCGCCAGGGAGCGGCTGCGGTTGGTGCTGGCCCACGACCGATCGAACATCTCGCCCGCGCTGCTGGACACGCTCAAGGACGAGATCATCACGGTGATCTCGCGCCACGTCGCCATCGACGCCGAGGGTGTTGAAGTGACCTTTTCCCAGAGCGCGCACGAAACGCGCCTCGTCGCCGACATCCCGTTGATGACACGGCGCGGACGACACAAGGGGTAGGATGACGAGGTTTCGGCTCTGGCGGCACTTTGACTACGTGCTGCTCCTGGTTACGTTTCTGCTGACCGCCTACGGCGTGCTGATGATCTACAGCGCCAACCTGGGCAGTCTGGACACGCGCCTGCACGATCTGTGGCGGCGACAGGCTCTTTTCGGGGCCGCCGGGATAGGGCTGATCCTCCTGCTGGCCGTTTTCCCGCGCGACTACCAGTGGCTCGGTGATTTCTGGTGGCTGGTCTACCTCCTCGCCGTCGCGCTGCTCGTGCTCGTGCTCTTCTTCGGGCAGAGCGAGATCGGCGAGGTGAGCGGCTGGTTCGACCTGGGCTTTTTCCGCTTGCAGCCCTCGTTCCTGGCGATGAACCTGCTCGCCATATCGGCGGGATCGATCCTCGGCCGCCGGCGGCGGAGGCGCGGTCCCACTGACCCGCCGCTCTTTGGAGCGCCCAAGACGGGCCTGCTCGAATTTACCGCCGACCGCCCGGATTTCGTCGGTTTCCTGGTTTCCGTCCTGATGGCGCTCGTGTTGGCGGCGTTGGTCTTCCTGGAACCCGACATGGCGACCGCGGCCGTGTTCGTCTTTATGTGGCTGGTCATGCTGTTTGCGTCGGACGTGTCGGTGCGATACCTGGGGTTCACGGCGCTGCTTGGGTTGGGGGCGCTGGTGCCGATCTGGGAGGTGATGGCCCGCTACCCGTACATGCGCCTGCGCGTGCTGGGCTTTATCAATCCCAGCGGCAATCCCGACGTCGAGTATCAGCTCGGGCAGGCGTTTATCGCGATTGGCTCCGGTGGGCTCCTGGGGAAAGGGCTCGCGCAGGGCACGCAGAGCCAGCTCCGCTACCTGCCGGTGCGCCACACGGACTTTATCTTTGCCGTCACCGCCGAGGAACTCGGCTTTGTGGGCGTGATGGTGCTGTTTGCGCTCTATTTGCTGCTGTTCCTGCGGTTGCTGCGGATCATGCTGATCGCGGCGGACACGTATGGGCGGCTGCTGACGGCGGGCACGCTGGCGATGATCCTGTTCCAGGTCGTCTTCAACGTCGGCATGAACCTGGGGCTGCTGCCCGTCGCGGGGCTGCCGCTGCCCTTCGTCAGTTATGGCCCCGCTGCGCTGCTGACGACGATGATCGGCATCGGGTTGGCGGAGAACGTGGTGATGCGCCACCGCAAGTTAGAGTTCTGATGGGAGCGAAAGGGGGAGCAACGCGCGAGCGGATGAATGCCCATCAACGTGATCTCAATCGACCGGTGGCGCTGGTGCGGGGGGAGAGCCGCTATGGGAACGCGGCGGCGGCGCTCGCGCTCGTCGCGGACCAGGTCCGGCTGGACCGTGCCCGCTGCGTCCTCGTCAAGCCCAACTTTGTCTCGGTCCGCCGCCAGGTCGCCGCGACCCACGTCGACGCTGTTCGCGCCTTGCTCGACTTTATCCGGGCCCGCTACGATGGCCGCGTCGTCGTCGCCGAGGGGGCGGCGCTGTCGTCGACCTGGGAGGGGTTTCGCGGCTTTGGCTACGAGCCGTTGGTCGAGGAGTACGGCGTCGAGCTGGTCGACCTCAACGCCGGCGACGTCGTGCCGGTGCAGGTCTACGACCGCCGCCTGCGGCCGCTGACCGTCTACCTGGCGCGCGCCGCCGTCGAGGCCGACTATCGCATCTCCGTCGGCCCGCCCAAGACGCACGACCTGGTCATCGTCACGCTGTCGATCAAGAACATGGTGATGGGCGCGCTCGTCAACCCCCAGGTGGCCCGGCAGAACGGCGGCTCACCCGGGCGGGTGCAACGGTTGTCCGGATTGGCGCCGGGGTGGGTGTGGCGGTCGGGACTGGCGGAGTGGGTCAAGGGCACGCTCCTCGGCCGGGTGGGGGGATCGAGCAAGATGATGATGCACCAGGGCACCCAGGTCCTCAACCTGAACCTGGCGCTCGTAGCGCCCGCCGTGTGGCCGCACCTGGCGCTGATCGACGGCTGGGAGGGGATGGAGGGGAGTGGGCCGGGGGCGGGCGACCCCGTGGACTGGCGGGTCGCGCTGGCGGGCACCGACCCGCTGGCGGTCGACGCGCTCACGACACACCTGATGGGCTTTTACCCGGAGCAGGTCGGGTACCTGCAGTACTGCTCCCGCCTGGGCCTGGGCGTGGCCGATCTGGGGCAGATCGCAGTCGTGGGCAACGCGGCGCTCGACGATGCCCGGCGTCCCTTCGCGCCCCATCCGGCGTACCAACGCCAGTTAGGCTGGCACATGGACGGGGTGGAGCGATACCTGAAACGTGAAGCGTGAAACGTGATGCGTGAAACGACTCCACTGAAAAAAGGTTGCTTGCCGATAGTCAGTGGGGAAATCTAGGTCATAAATGCCTTGTTTTGGTGATGCTGTCCCTAAATTTGCTCATTCTGTGGCCATAAGTGGGGCGCTGGCCCTATCGACCTCGCCAATTCCGAGTTATTTCAGGGGAGTCGTGAAACGTGAAACGTGATGCGTGATGCGTGATGCATGATGCGTGAAACCTGAAACCTGAAACCTGAAACCTGAAACCTGAAACCTGATGCCTATAATGGAGCTACGAACATGAGTATGCCTGACACTGCCTCTACCCCGACCGACTTTATCCGGGCGGCGGTCGAGGAGGACAATCGGACGGGCCGGTACGGTGGCCGCGTGCACACGCGGTTCCCGCCGGAGCCGAACGGCTACCTGCACATCGGGCACGCCAAGGCGATCTGTATCAGTTTCGGCATCGCCGAGGGCTATGGCGGGCTGTACAACCTGCGGTTCGACGACACCAACCCGACCAAAGAGGAAGTCGAATACGTAGAGTCGATACAGGAGGACATCCGCTGGCTGGGCTTCGATTGGGAGGACCGGCTGTTCTACGCGTCGGACTATTTCGAGCAGCTCTACGAGTACGCCGTGCAGTTGATCAAGAAAGGCAAGGCCTACGTCTGCGACCTGAGCGCGGACGAGACCCGCGAGTACCGGGGCACGCTGACCGAACCGGGCAAGGACAGCCCGTATCGGAACCGGAGCGTCGAGGAAAATCTGGACCTGTTCGAGCGCATGCGGGCCGACGAGTTCGAGGATGGGGCGCGCGTGCTGCGGGCCAAGATCGACATGGCGTCGCCCAACCTGAACATGCGCGACCCCGTCATATACCGTATCCTGCACGCGGCCCATCACAGGACGGGCGACGAGTGGTGCATCTACCCGATGTACGACTACGCCCATCCCCTGTCCGACGCCATCGAGCGGATCACACACTCGCTGTGCTCGATAGAGTTCCAGGATCACCGCCCGCTGTACGACTGGCCGCTCGAACAACTCGAGTTCGAGCAACCGCCGCGGCAGATCGAGTTCGCACGTCTGCATCTCAGCTATACCATCTTGAGCAAGCGCAGGCTGCTCAAGATGGTCGAGACGGGGGCCGTCGATGGATGGGACGATCCGCGCATGCCGACGCTGTCGGGGATGCGGAGGCGTGGCTATCCACCGCAGGCCATCCGCACCTTCTGCGACCGCATCGGCGTAGCCAAGGCGGATAGCATCATCGACGTGGCTTTCGTCGAGCACTGTGTGCGCGACGAGTTGAATCGGACCAGCCCGCGCGTCATGGGCGTGCTGCGGCCGCTCAAGGTGGTCATCGACAATTACCCCGAGGGCCAGGTCGAGGAGCTGGAGGCGATCAACCATCCGCTGGACCCCACCCGGGGGACGCGCCAGGTGCCTTTCTCCCGCGTGCTGTATATCGAGCGGGACGATTTCCGCGAGGACCCCCCGAAAAAGTTCTACCGCCTGGCCCCCGGCCGCGAGGTCCGGCTGCGGTACGCGTACTTTATCACCTGCGTGGACGTGGTCAAGGACGAGAACGGCGAGGTGGTCGAGTTGCACTGCACGTACGATCCGGCGACGCGGGGTGGCGACGCGCCGGACGGGCGCAAGGTCAAGGGGACGCTCCACTGGGTCTCTGCCGCCCACGCGCTCGAGGCCGGGGTCCAGTTGTACGATCGCCTCTTCCTGAAGGAGAATCCAAACCAGGTAGAGGAAGAGGGGCAGGATTTCACCGCCAACCTCAACCCGAACTCGCTGGAGGTTTTGACGTCGTGCCGGGTCGAGCCCAGCCTGGCAGGTGCTTCGCCCGGGAGCCGCTACCAGTTCGAGCGGCAGGGCTATTTCTGCGTCGATCCCGATTCGTCCGCCGGGAAACTCGTCTTCAACCGGACGGTGGGCTTGCGCGACACCTGGGCCAAGATCGAGAAAGCGATGCAAAAATGACCGTTCGCGTTCGTTTCGCACCCAGCCCGACCGGCGAGCCGCACATTGGCAACATCCGCACGGTCGTCTTCAACTGGCTGTTTGCCCGCAAGATGGGCGGCCAGTTCATCCTGCGCGTCGAGGACACCGACCGGGTGCGGTATCAGCCGGAGACGATCCCGGTCATCATGGAGGGGCTGCGCTGGCTGGGGCTGGATTTCGACGAGGGGCCGGGGCTGGAGGAGCTGCAGCGCTCGGGCGTGGCGGACGCCCAGAAGTACGCCGTCGGTGGCCCGTATGGGCCGTACATCCAGTCGGAGCGGCTGCACCTGTACCGCCAGGCGGCCGAGGAGTTGCTCGCCCAGGGCCTGGCCTACCGCTGCGATTGTTCGCCCGAGCGGTTGGAGCGGGTGCGCGAGCAGCAGCGGGCGAGCAAGCAGATGCTGATGTACGACCGCCACTGCCGCAACCGCCCACCCGGCGAGGTCCCGGCCGGCGAGCCCCACGTCATCCGGCTCAAGGTCCCGCTGACCGGCCAGACGGTCGTCCACGATGCGATCCGGGGCGACGTCGTCTTCGAGAACAGCGCCATCGACGACCAGGTCCTCCTCAAGTCGGACGGGTTCCCCACGTACCACCTGGCCGTCGTCGTCGACGACCACCTGATGAAAATCACGCACATCGCCCGCGGCGAGGACTGGATCCCCAGCACGCCCAAGCGCATCCTGATCTACCAGGCGCTGGGGTGGGAGGTCCCGACATACTGCCACGTCCCGCTGGTCAACGGCCCGGACGGCAAGAAGCTCTCCAAGCGGCACGGGGCGACCTCGATCACCGAGTTCCGCGAGCAGGGGTATCTGCCAGAGGCGTTACTCAACTTTCTGGCGCTCCTGGGCTGGGCGCCGGGGGAGGGCGAGGAGCAGGAGATATTCAGCCGGGAGGAGCTGATCGAGCGGTTCGACCTGTTCCGCGTCAACCGCGCGCCGGCGGCCTTTTCCTACGAAAAACTGGACTGGATGAACGGCGTCTACATCCGCGATCTCCCCCAGCGGGAGTTGCTCGAGCGCCTGCTGCCCTTTCTGCAAGATGCCGGCCTGGTGCCCGACCCCTGCCCGGAGGAGATGCGGGCCAGGCTGGCGTGGCTGGTCCCGCTGGTGCAGGAGCGGCTGAAGCGACTCGAGGACGTCGTCGAGATGACGGCGTTCATGTTCCAGGAGATCGAGACGCCCCCGGCGGAGAACCTGGTCGGAAAGAAGATGACGCCGGGGGAGAGCCTGGCGGCGCTGCGGCGGGCGCGGCAACTGCTGGCCGAGGTGGAGCCGTTCGAGCCGGAGCCGATCGAGCCGCCGATGCGGGCGCTGGCCGAGGAACTGGGGCTCAAGGCCGGGCAACTGTTCGGCATCGTCCGCTGGGCGGTGACCGGCAAACAGGTCGCGCCGCCGCTTTTTGGCTCGCTCGCCGTCATGGGCCGGGAGCGGACGCTGGCCCGCCTGGACGCGGCCGAGAAGGTCCTGGCAGCCCCGCCGCAAGCCCCCTGCGAAGCTGGGGGTCCGTGACAGCCAGCCCAGGAATGCCCCATGTCTACCATCCGCCTGCTCGACGTCACCAGAATCTTCCCCCGGCCGCCGCTCTCCGACGGCCTGGTGCGCAGCAGCGGGCTCTCCGGCAACCAGATCGACGACGCCTTCGCCGAGCGGGCCGCCGCGCACGCGGCGCTCGAGCACAGCGGTCCCTCCCAGCACGGCGGCCCCGTCGTGGCGCTCGACCACGTCGCCCTGGCGATCCCCGACGGGCGGACGCTCGCCGTCGTCGGGCCGTCGGGGTGCGGCAAGACGACGCTGCTGCGCGTCGTCGCTGGGCTGGACACCGACTACACCGGCCACGTCTACTACGACGACGTCGACGTGCGCGACGTGCCCCCCAAGGATCGCTTCATCGGCATGGTGTTCCAGAATTACGCCCTCTACCCCCACTTCACCGGCCGGGGCAACCTGGGCTTCTTCTTCCGGGTGCGGCGAGCGCCCGACGAGGAGGAGGAGGAGCGGGTCCGCGTCACGTCAGAGATCATGGGCATCGGGTTCGACGAGCTGCTCCGGCACCGGCCGGGCCGGCTCTCCGGCGGCGAGCAGCAGCGGGTGGCCGTCGCCCGCGCGCTCGTGCGCAACCCGCGCCTCTTTCTCTTTGACGAGCCGCTCTCCAACCTGGACGCCAAGCTGCGCACCCAGACGCGGGTCGAGATCAAGCGGCTGCTGCGTCGTTTCCAGATCACGGCGATCTATGTGACGCACGATCAGGTCGAGGCGATCACGCTCGGCAACCAGGTGGCCGTGATGCGCGCCGGGAGGATCGAGCAGGTGGGCGCGTACCCGGAGTTGCGTCAAAACCCGGCCAACGCGTTCGTCGCCGGGTTCCTGGGCAGCCCGCCGATGAATCTGCTCGCCGGCGGGACGGTCGGCGCCGGCGGGCTCCGCCTGGGCGAGGTCGCCGTCCCCCTGCCCGGCGCGGTCAGCGAGCGCGTCCGCACTGGCCAGGATCTGACGCTCGGCGTGCGGCCTGAAGCCGCCTGCGTGGTCTGCGGCGACCGCCCGCTGCCGGAGGGAGTCCACCTGCGCGGCGGCGTCGAGGTCGTCCAGCCGGACTTTGCGCACCGCACCCAACTGGTATACGCGCGCACGGGCGCGCTGTCCTACGCGGCGACCGGCCCGCTCGACACGTCGCTGAACGTCGGCGACGCGGTCGAGGTCGTCTTCCCCGCCGACCGGCTCTACTTCTTCGACGGCCAGAGCGGGCGGCGGATCGGGTAGATTGGGGATCCTCCCCAACCAGGCTCGCCAGGGATCGCCAGATCCTGGCCTTACGCAGCGGGCTTCTGCCGTGGTGGAAGCCCGATGTGAGCGACCAGATTGGCGCTTCAGACGGGGATCTGACGATCCCCTTGGAGCGGTCTCATAACACTAAGCTTGCCCCTGGTGTGCTGTTGTGGTAGAATAAGACCATCATTCGAGTGAAGAATTACCGCAAATGACGGAACATCTATCCTCGATTTACGTCGCCCGGCGACTTTGCCAGAACGATTTGTTCTATTTCACTACTGTCCTTCTGGTCGACCTGTTCGATCTGGGCCGGAGACAGGCGTACCGCCTGATCGCGCGGCTCAGAGACGAGGGACTCGTGGACGAGGTCGAAAAGGGCAAGTACCTGCTGCTGGGCCTTGAGCCAGAGCGAGTGCTGTCCAACCCTCTCTTCATCGCCAGTCACCTGGTCGCCCCGGCCTACGTCTCCTACTGGTCTGCCCTGCACTTTTACGGCTTCACCGAGCAGGTGCCCCTGACGACCTTTGTGGCGACGACGAAGAAGAAGCGCCCTGTGAGCTTTCGCAACTTTCGGTTTCGCTTCGTCACCCTGCAACCGGGCAAGTTCTTCGGCTACCGCCGGGAGATGGTGGGGGACCTGCCGGTGGTTATCGCGGACGAGGCCAAAGCCATCGTCGACAGCCTGGACCTCCCAGGCTACGCCGGGGGTGTCGCCGAGGTCGCCAGGGCCTTGCGCGTAGCGCTGGATACGGTGGGCGAGGATATCCTGGTCGAGTACGCCAACCGGATGGGGGACAAGAGCCTGGGGGCCCGGCTGGGTTATCTGCTAGAGACCTTTGGCCGTTCTCCGGATGGGCTCATCCATTCCGCCGGCCCGGTCAAACTGGACCCAGCCCGCCCGCGCGCCGGTCGCACAAATTCCCGGTGGCAGGTCGTCGTCAACGTACCCGAGCGCGAGATGACTCCGAGCGGGGTAGGCTGATGCTGACCAAAGCCCAGATCCAGCGGATGGCGCAGCGGAACGGCGTCGGGATGCAGGTGCAGGAGCGGGATTATCTGCAGCACCTGATCTTGTGGCTCCTCTACTCGCGCAGCCAGGGGCTGATCTTTAAAGGTGGCACGGCGCTGCGGCTGGTCTACGGTGGCAACCGGTACTCCGAGGACCTGGACTTTAACGGTCCCCAAGATGTCTCCGTGCTGCAGTCAGTCTGGGAGGTCGTCGCCGCCGGATTGGAGGATTTTGGGATTAATGCCGAGATGCACAATGCCTGGTCCTCCGACGTGGGCTACAGTTTCGACGTCAGTTTCCGGGGTCCGCTGTATGATGGGCGGGATCACAGCAAGGGCAAGGTGCGGATAGACGTCAACCGCCGGCCGGAGGAAGTGGAGTCACGCCGGGAGCTCGTGACCTCAGAGTACGACGACGTGCGTCCCTTCGTAGTGACGGTGCTGGCGCTGGATCATCTCCTGGCCGAGAAGGTGCGGGCGATGGTGGTGCGGGGCAAGCCGCGGGACCTGTACGACATCTGGCTGCTGCTGCGCCAGGGGAGCCGGCCTGACCCTGAGCTCATCGAGCGCAAGCTGGGCCTCTACGACATAAGCTGGGAACCCGGCGTGCTGGAGGGAGCCTTGGAGCAAGTCCGCGCCGACTGGGAGCGGGACCTGCGGCCCTTGTTGCCGCAGTTCGTATCCTACGAGGACGCGCGTCAGGGCGTCGTGGGCCTGTTTGGCCACACCGTGCCGAAGGACTGATCCGCGCGAGCCGGCTTCCCCGGCGCTGCGACCGGACGTTCGCGGCTGGATCTTGAGCGCCTGCTGCTGGCGACCCTGGTCTCGTGTGGACTTCAGGAACACAGACGGCCCGGCACCTGCCGGGCCGCCCCTCTTGGTGGCGACGGGCAGATTTGAACTGCCAACCAAGGGCTTATGAGTCCCCTGCTCTGCCATTGAGCTACGTCGCCAAATCGCCCGTATTATACCCAAAAGGTCTCGACTGTCAAGCGCAAATCTGGCGGCTCGCCCAAGCCTGAAGATTCTAACGCAAAGTCGCCGGGACGCAGAGGAACCCGGTGCCTGGCGTCCTTGCGCCTCTGCGTCTTTGCGTGGATCAGATCCCCTCGATCGCCGGTGGAAATTCTGCCATCGCCTCGCAGCCCCGCTCCCCTGCGCCTCTGCTCCTCTGCCCCTCTGTTCCTCTGCCCCTCCGCCTCCCTACTTCCCACTCCTCCTTCTCCTTCTCCTTGTCCCCTTGTCTCCTTGTCTCCCCCTCCCCTCCATCCTCTCCCGATGCCGCCGCGCCTGCGCCGCATACGGGCTCCCCAACGCCACGAAAACCCCCTCCGCCTCCCGGATCAACTCCAGTGCCCGGCCCACGTTCCCCTCCGCTTCCTCCAGCAGCGCCAGTTGCGCCAGACTGGTGGCCACGCCGGCACGGTCGCCCAGTTGCCGGGCAATGTCCAGAGACTCCTGGTACAGGCGGCGGGCCTCGGGGTAGTCCCCCTGACCCTGCGCCAGCGTCCCCAGTTGGTGGAGCGTTTGGGCCATGCCGGCACGGTCGCCCAGTTGCTGCTCGATGTCCAGGGACTCCTGGTACAGGCGGCGGGCCTCGGGGTAGTCCCCCTCCTCCTGCGCCAGCCTCCCCAGTTGGTGGAGCACACCGGCCTCGTTCTTGCGGTCCCCTAGTTCCTGGAAGGTGCCCAACGCTTCCTTCCATTGCTTCCTGGCTTCCTTGTACTTCCCCTGCCCAAAAGCAATGTTACCCAGGTTCCAGATCGTGATAGCTGCACCGGCGCGGTCGCCCAGTTGCTGTTTGATGTCCAGGGACTCCTGGTACAGGCGGCGGGCCTCGGGGTAGTCCCCCTGATTCTGTGCCAGCCTCCCCAGTTCATGGAGCGAGCGGGCCACGCCGGCGCGGTTGCCCAGTTGCTGCTCGATGTCCAGGGACTCCTGGTACAGGCGGCGGGCCTCGGGGTAGTCCCCCTGCGCCTGCGCCAGTATCCCGAGTTGGTGGAGCGCCTTGGCGTACGGCACGGTCTTCTCTTCTCCGGTCTCCTCCAACCCGCGCAGACTGGCCTCGTACCGCATTCGTGCATTCGTATATTCGCCCATTTGCTGGTACGCGATCCCCAGGTTGTTCGCCAGGAACGCTGCCTGCCGCTTATCTCCCCCCTCCCGCGCCGCCTCGACCCCCCGCTCCAGCGCCCGCCGCCGGTCCGCCCAGTGCCCGCTCCGCTCGAACAGATCCCCCAGGTCGTACGCCAGGCTCACCGCCTCGTCCCACATTCCCAGCCCCACGCTCGCCTCCTGCGCCGCCAGCAGGTTCCCCCGCTCCGCCGCCGCTGTCCCCACCGCCGCCAGCGCCGTCTCCGGGTTTCCCAGTTGCCGCCCGCCCCAATCCGCCAGCGCCACAAAGTACCGCGCCATCCGCCGGTCGTGCGCCGCCATCGCCTCCGCCCCTGCCTTGCCGCGCACGTACTCCCGCATCACCGGGTGCAGCCGGAACCGCTCGTAGCCCGGCCCCAGCGCGTGTCGCTCGACGAACGACCCCCGCACCAGCTCCGGCAGCTCCGCGTCCCACTCCGCCAGCGGCTCGAACCTCTCCTCCCCCAGCGGGTTCGTGCACAGGTTGAGCGCCGCCTGCAGGTCGAACCCCGCCGCGAACGCCGCCAGCCGGTGCAGTAGCTCCTTCCGCCCCTCGGGCAGCGGGTTGTACGAGAAATCGAACCGTCGCCCCGTCTCCCCCCGGGCCGGGTTCGCCCGCGCCTGCGCCAGCGCATAATCCAACCCCATCCCGCCCGCCAGCGCCGCCGCCTGCAGCAGCGCCAGCGCGTGCCCGTCCAACTGCTCCGCCACCTCGACCAGCTTCCCGGCCGTCGTTTCGTCCACCCCCAGCGCCCAGCCCGGGTCGTCCCGCCGCCGCCCGATCTCGCCCACCAGGAACGTCAGCCCCTCGCGCCCCGTCATCGCCGCCACGTCGATGACGCACGCCCCGTACTCCGGCGCCGTGCGCGTCGTCACCAGCGCCGCCGACGGCCTGGGCACGTCCTGCACGAACCGCCACACCCCCTCGTCCGCCACGTCGGCGTTGTCCACCACCACCAGCGCCCGCGCCTCGATCCGGCGCAGATACGCCAGCGCCAGCTCCCGCTGCCGGCCCACCGGCAGGTTGCCGAAATCCTCCCCGTACACGTGCCCAAAGATCGCCAGCACGCTCTCCAGCCGCAGCCCCGTCTCCAGGTAGTCGGGCCCGTCGACCCAGAACACGCCGCCGGGGTAGCGCCAGGCCATCCGCCGCACCGCCGCCGCGGCCAGCGCCGTCTTGCCGATCCCGCCCACGCCCGTCAAGACGACCAGCTTCTCGCCCCGCAGCAGCGCCCGCGCCAGCCGGACCAGGTACCCCTTCCGCCCGCCCGGCGGCTTGCCTGGCACAAAGTCGCCGTGGAACGCACCCGACGGCGACACCGCCGGCACGCCCACCAGCGGCTCCTGCTCCACCTGCGTCGGCGCGTGGCAGCCGCGTTGGCACAGCGGCACCTCCGCGCCCGGCCCCTCCAGCAGCGGCATCTCCGCCCACGGCGTTCCGCTGAAGGGGCTCTTACCCAGCGGGCGCAAGGCGGGCAGCGCCGCCTCCAGCGCCTCGCGCGGGCTCCGCCCCGCGCCCAGGTTGGCGTAGAACGGCGGCAGGAGCGTACCGACCGCGCCCACGCTCACCGTCTCGCGCATCCCCAGCACCGCCGGCACGCCCGCCCCCAGCAGCACCTCCGCCAGGCTGGGCGAGCCCATCGCCGACTGGCAGGCGGTGAGGATCACCTGCCGCGCCCGCGGAGCGCCCCCGGCAGGGCAAAGGAGCGCCGCCATCTCCTTCGCCGCCAGCAGGTCGAGCAGCCCGTCCTCCTCCTCGAACGCCAGGTATCCGCTCGCCGGCTCGGCCAGCGGCGCGGCGCAGCGCGGGCAGGCGGCAGGGCCGGGCTTCCCCTCCTGCGAGGGGACGAACGCGCCGCACACCTGGCAGCGCCAGGCCCAGATGCCGTGCCCGTCGAAGTGGACCACGTCCCAGTCGTCGGCCAGCCTGCGGCGCAGCGTCTCCACCGTCGGCGGGCGGACGAACGCCAGATCGATCGGCGCCCGGACCTGTGCCAGCCGGTCGGCCAGCGACCACGCGTCGCCGATCTCGGGCAGCGCCGTCTGGTCCAGCGGCCGCGCCACGACCGTGAGCACCCGGAATGCGGGTGCCTCCGCCTCCGCCTGAGCCGGTGGCCCGGCCTGCCGGACAATGATGTCACCCGAGCCCGTGTGCACCGGCCCGGTCACATCGCCGACGTGCGTCGCGTGTCCTTCTGTCATCGTCACCTCCCGCGCTGCTCAGCGAACCCAATCCCGCCGCCCACTTTCCCCCCGCTCCGAGCCCTCGTCTCGAGGGCGACTTCCCAAAGTCTCCCTCTCTGCGCCGAACCCCTGTTCACTCCCTATCCCCCCTCCTCCCCCTCCAAACGCTCCCGCACCCGCCGCGCCTTCACTGCTTCAGGGCTACGTAACTTGGTGAAGATGCCCTCCGCCTCGCGCATCAGTTCCAGCGCGCGAGGGAGGTCGCCTTCCGCCTCCTCAACCAGCGCCAGGCTCGCACCCGCGTAGGCGACCTGGAGCCTATCGCTGAGGCTCTGCGCAGTTCCAAGGCTTTCACTGAGCAATTTGCGTGCGCTAACCCGGTCACCCTCAGCAAATGCGAGGTTGCCAAGCGTGTTCAACGTCTTGGCCACGCCGGCCCGGTCGCCCAGTTGCTGCTTGATGTCCAGGGACTCCTGGTACAGGCGGTGGGCCTCGGGGTAGTCCCCCTGCGCCTGCGCCAGCGCCCCCAGATTGTGGAGCGAGCGGGCCACGCCGGCGCGGTTGCCCAGTTGCCGGGCAATGTCCAGGGACTCCTGGTACAGGCGGCGGGCCTGGGGGTAGTCCCCCTGATCCTGCGCCAGCGCCCCCAGATTGTGGAGCGAGATGGCCACGCCGGCGCGGTCGCCCAGTTGCCGGGCAATGTCCAGGGACTCCTGGTACAGGCGGCGGGCCTCGGCGTAGTCCCCCTGATCCTGCGCCAGCCTCCCCAGTTGGTGGAACGAGCGGGCCACACCGGCGCGGTCGCCCAGTTGCTGCTGGATGTCCAGGGACTCCTGGTACAGGCGGCGGGCCTCGGGGTAGTCCCCCTGCTTCTGTGCCAGCCTCCCCAGTTCGTGGAGCGAGATGGCCACGCCGGCGCGGTCGCCCGGTTGCTGCGTGATGTCCAGGGATTCCTGGTACAGGCGGCGGGCCTCGGGGTAGTCCCCCTGCGCCTGCGCCAGCCTCCCCAGTTCGTGGAGCGTTACAGCCACGCTGGCGCGGTCGCCCAGTTGCTGCTTGATGTCCAGGGACTCCTGGTACAGGCGGTGGGCCTCGGGGTAGTCCCCCTGCGCCTGCGCCAGCACCCCCAGTTGGTGGAGCTCCGTCGCCACACCCCTCTGGTCGTCCACCTCTCTCTTAAACTCCAAAGCCTGCTCGTACCGCGCCTGCGCCTCGCCGTACTGGCCCGTTTGGTAGTACACAGTTCCTAGGTTGTGGCTCAGCTCTGCAGCTCGGTTCTCATCCCCCCCCTCCCGCGCCGCCTCGATCCCCCGCTCCAGCGCCCGCCGCCGGTCCGCCCAGTGCCCGCTCCGCTCGAACAGCCTGCCCAGGTCGTACGCCAGGCTCACCGCCTCCTCCCACATCCCCAGCCCCACGCACGCCTCCTGCGCCGCCAGCAGGTTCCCCCGCTCCACCGCCGCAGTCGCCACCGCCGCCAGCGCCGTCTCCGGGTTCCCCAGTTGGTCCCGCCCCCATCCCGCCAGCGCCACGAAATACCGCGCGTGCCGTTCCGCCCACCGCTCCCGCTCCCCCGCCTTCTCGGAGAGCGCCTGCGCGTAATCCCGCACCAGCGGGTGCAGGTCGTATCGGCCTTCGACAACCTCGGCCTGCGTGCCCTCCCTCGCCGCCCGCCGCACCAGCGACAACGCCTCCAGCCGCTCCAGCGTCGCCTCCGCCGCCGTCTCATCCGCCTCGAACACCGTCACCCCCGCCGCCAACAGCTCCTCTAGCTCCTTTCTCGCCTTTCCCTCCAGTCCCTCCAGCGCTGCTTCCCCCTCCACCTCACTACCCACAACCGATGCCACCGCCCGCGCCGTGAACCCCACCGGCGCGAATGCCCCCAGCGCCCGGAACACCTCCGCGTCCTCCTTCCCCAGTCCCTCGTAACTCAGCGCGAACGCCAGCGCCACGCTCTCCTCCGGCCTCTCCGCCACCGGCAGCGCCAGGAAACTGGGCCGGTCCTTCGCCGCCTCCAGCCGCCGCACCATCTCCCCCGGCCCCCAGCCCCGGTCAGCCATCCGCCGCCCGGCGATGTCGAGCGCCAGCGGCAGCCACCCCAGCCGCTCCGCCAGTTTCGCGTAGTCACTATGGCCCCGCTCGACCCGCTCCTCCCCGACCAACTGCCCCAACAGCGCCAGCGCCTCCTCCTCCGCCATCACGTCCACCCGCAGCCGCTTGCCCAGCCTCCCCAGCGCCGCGAACTCCCGCCGGCTCGTGACCACTGTCACCGGCCCCGCCACCCCCGGCAGCGGGCAGTCCAGCTCCTCCGCCTTCAGGTCCTCCGCGTTGTCCAGGATCAAGAGCGCCCGCTTCCCCTGCAGCACCGTCCGCACCAGCCCGGTGAGCGCCTGCCGGTCGTCGCCCAGCTCCGCCGCCTGCTTCCGGTACCCGTACAACCCGGCCACGTGCCGCAGCGCGTCGCACGCGCCCCGCTCCGCCCGCAGATCCACCCACGCCACGCCGTCGGGGAATCGCTCCCGCCAGGTGTGCGCCGCGTGCACCGCCAGCGCGCTCTTGCCCACGCCCGCCATCCCCTTGAGGCCCACGATCGCCACCGAGGCCGTGCCACCGGGCTGCAGCAGCTCGTCGAGCTCCTTCAGCAGCTTCTCCCGCCCCGTGAACGTCGCCAGATCCGGCGGCACGGTGAAGGGGGGTGGGGTGGCCTCCCGCCCCGCCCCGAAGAACTCCTCCTCCGTATCTGGCTGCGCCTTCAGCCGCTCATCCAGCTCCAGCCGGCCCCAGTAGTACGGCTCGGGCAGCCCTAACGCGCGCGCGTGGGCCCCTGCCTGGTCCTTGGCCTGCGGCGGCACCGGGCACGCCGTGGCAAAAACGACGACACCGGGCGCGAAACCCGGCGTCTTCTCGGCGTGCTTGGCCAGCTTGTCCAGCTCATCCCGCAGCGTGGGAAAGCCGATGCTCTGGTACCGCTTGCACTGGATGTACCACTTCTCGCGGCCCGCCTCCGCGTGCTTGTAGGCGACGACGTCGCGCCCCTTGTCCCGCGCGCCGCCGTACCACTGCACCTCGTCGAATTCCCCCGAGCGCCTCACCAGCCAGTACACCAGCCGCTCGAACTGTTCGGGCGAGAGGTCTTCAAAATGATGCGGATGCCGCGTTGCCGTCGTCGCGCTCAACCGTCACCTCCATTTCTTATGGCGCGGCCCTGGGCGATCATCCAACTGGTCAGGGTAGAGTTGGCCGTTCGTTTGTCGGGCGCTCTCGGCCAAGACACGCCGAACTGGCGTGCGCGCCCACCCCATCCACCGCAGCGCCCCACTACTCGGGCGGTGACACGTCCTTGAGCCTCTCTGAAGCTGGCTCCCCGGCGATCCCCCAGTGCGATTTTGGGATCTCGTGCACGACGACTTCCACCGCGTGCGCCGGAATGCCCAGATCCACGAACACCTGCGTGATGTTCTGGATCACGGTCTTGGCGTTCTTCTGTCCAAACCCTTCCCACACGTTTACGTGTACGATCGGCATGTTTCACCTCCTCCCAGACCCTAAGGGTTTTCCGAAACCCTTAGGGTCTTCCGTCAATAGGCTCTTCCGTCGTCAATCGAAATCCTCCGCCACCAGAGTGGCGATGTGGCGTTCGGCGATCTCCCGCTGGTGCAATGCCACAAAGTTATCCACGCCATCGAACCACGCCAAAATGTCATTCCTTCTCAAGTGCGTCGGTCTTGTCGAGAGGAGTGCGCGATACGATGAATAAGACCAGCTACGGAAGTCATCCACGAGCCCGTGCTTCTGCGGGTTCTGGTGGATGTAGATCACCAATCGCACAAAGTACGCGTCGGAGGTGACCGGGATGCGGCCAAAGGGGTGCTCGAAGAGGCTTCCGGTGCGGCTGTAGGCCCTGTTGAGCGCCTTGGCGTAGGCGTTAAAGAGGTTCCCGAACTGCTGGCTAGGGTTCTTGGGTTTGAACGGGGGAGAGACCCTAAGGGTTTCCGAAACCCTTAGGGTCTGGTCGTAGTAAGCCTCTTGTTCTTCCTCCGTCTTGATCCGCACCAGGAAATGGAAGTGATTCCGCAGCAGACAGTAGGCGTACGTATCGGCGACCGGCTCGATGTGCCTGGCGTATAGCTTGAGGAAATGAGGATAGTTACGTTTTTCGATGAATACGTTCTCCCGGTTGTTCCCGCGGTTGTAGATGTGGTAGTACTGCCCGGGTTGGAGGGGGGTTGGGCTGGTCACGGTGTTCCTCCTTGGGCCAGAAGACCCTAAGGGTTTTCCGAAACCCTTAGGGTCTGGACGGCAGGGTTTCGTATCGCTAGTATACTCCTCTCCCTATTCTATGCAAGTCCTTTGGCAAGTTGGGGCCGCCCACCCGCAGACAAAACGACGCCGTTGGCGAATTCGGGGAGCGAACCATCCCCAGATGCCGGGCGTCGCCCTGGGGGCCGCACCTGGGGGCGCTCTCTCCTCCACCATACCGTAGAACGCAAGGGAGGAACGCTGGCCCATCCTTGACGGCACGTCAACCCGCGCTTGACGTGCTGCTAAAGAACGGGGACCATGCTGCCGGCTGCAACTTGCAGATTCAGGGGTACGTAGTGTAGAATAGTGCGCACCAACGCGATAGGAGTCTTTGCCGTGGCCAAACAACCAGCAAGAAGGCAGCGGATCAGGAAAGCCCTGATCATCTTTTCGTTCCTACTGTTCCCCATCACGATCAACTACTTTTCCCCGTACGTCATCGTCGACGGCGCGTCACAGGGCATCGTGAACGGCAGCTTCATCTCATTTACGCTGATGTTCCTGTCCGCGCTGGTCCTGGGGAGGCTGTGGTGCGGGTGGGCGTGCCCGGCCGCGGGGCTGCAGGAGATCTGTTTCGCGGTCAACGACAGGCCCGCCCGCGGGGGAAAGTTCAACTGGATCAAGTGGGCCATCTGGATCCCCTGGATCGGCATCATCGCCATGCTGGCGATACGGGCGGGGGGATATCGGGCCGTCGACTTTTTCCACCTGACCGAGGGCGGGATATCCGTCGACCGGCCAGAGGGGTACATCATCTATTACACCGTCGTCGGCCTTCTCGTGGTCCTTTCCCTGGCCGCCGGCCGGAGGGCCGGGTGCCACTACATCTGCTGGATGGCGCCGTTCATGATCCTGGGTCGCAAGATCAGGAACCTGTTCAGGTGGCCATCCCTGCGCCTGAAGGCGGAGACCGAAAACTGCACCAACTGCAAGCGGTGTACGGCCAACTGCCCGATGAGCCTCGACGTCAACGGAATGGTACAGAGAGGCAGTATGGAGGACAGCGAGTGCATCCTGTGCGGGAGCTGCGTCGACGTCTGTCCGAAAGAGGTGATTCGCTATTCGTTCAGCGCCGGGAAGTAGGGAGAGCTGTCACCTTGTCACCTTGTCGTCCTCTCGCCGTCCCGCCCCGCGCCCATAGATCTCCAGCCTGGGCCTTCCCCGGCGCCGCTCGACGACGAACAGCCGGTAATCCTTCGCCATCCCGTTCTCAACCGCCACCCGGCGGCTCTCCCACAACTTCCTGATCTCGGGCCGGTTCACCTGTGCTCCCAGGCCCGTAGCCCACCTCGCCACCTCGTCCACATCCTCAAACTCCGACAGCCACGCCGACCGCCTTGACGAGTCCATTGTCTGCTCCCTTGCCCTCTTGACCCTAAGGGTTTTCCGAAACCCTTAGGGTCTTTGTTAGGGTCCTTGCCGTCTGAAGCACGAACAGCGCGAAATGGCACGAAACGCACGAAACCCTTAGGGTCTCTGCCGTCTGAAGCACGAACAGCGCGAATGCTACGTAACAGCGGTGTTGTCTTGACCACCGGTAGTTGGTTTCCAGCACCCAGACCCTAAGGGTTTCGGAAAACCCTTAGGGTCTTGTAGGGTCTCGGCTCCTCACCCTCGCCCAGCGTCTTCATCAGCAACCCGGCCGACCGGGCGCCGGCGTACAGCCCCGCCATCACGGTCGCCACTCCCGCGCATACGACCAGCGCCGAGGCAAAGACCGCGAGGGGTGGGATCGCTGCCAGCGCGACGCCGAGCGCCGTTCCTGCGGCCGGCAGCCCGACCAGGATCACCGCGATCCACAGCCCCCACAGCACCAGCCGCACGAGCCCACGGTTCCAGTGTCCCCACATCAGCCAGCCCGACCCCCACACGAGGAACTCGGCCACGACCGACAGCCCGGCCCTGGGGCGCGTCTCGATCAGGCGGATCACCCGCCCGGCCCCTTTCCCGAGCTTCCACAGTTGGTAGACCGACCACACCAGCACGGCCACGACCGCCAGCATAACCAGCGCCAGCAGCCCCACCAGCAGCCAGGGGTTGATCTGGGTCAACACGTACGCCAGCGCCATCAGGACGACGGAGGCCACGTTCTCCACGGTGGCGTACGCCGGCGCGGACGCGGTGCCCGCCGTCCCCGTGGCGGTGCTGATCGCCGGTTTCGCCAGGAACTTGGCCCCGGTCAGCGTGGACGCCGCCAGCGCGCCGCCGCCGGCCATCAGCCAGCCGACCCGGCCGATCGATTCGCCGCTGGGATCGAATATCTGCAGGGTCCGGAGGATGTCGTAGAGGTCGGGTTGCATCTCGGCGATGATGCCGGCCGCGGCCAGCGTCAGCAGCGCTCCCGAGGCCGGGACGACGAAACCGCTGACGAAATTGACGGCCGCGTTGACCGCGTTCATGACGCCAGGGCTCAGGAGCGAGCCGTAGGCGGGCAGGACGGTGAGCGCCCAGAACACGGCCACGATTCCGATGAACCACCACGACTCCATGAAGGCGACCGGGGAGGCCAGGCTGACCAGGCCCAGTTTGGCCGCGGCCGATATGATGATCAGGCACAGGTACTGGTTGGCTGCACCGGCGAGGCCACCGGTGGATATGGCGGATAACAATAGCTCCATACGGTTCCTCCTCTCAGGGTTGAATGATGAGTCAACGGTATAGCGCTCAGGCGCCGTTCAACTTCTCCAACCTGTGGTGAATACGTGCGGCCAACGATGCCATCTCCTCCTCCGGAATTCTCAGAATGCCTTTCCTGAAGGCTGCGAGCTGTTGTTCCCTGTAGGGCACGCCAGGTGGCAGCGGGGCCACGTGCCAGTGAACGTGCGAATATCCCTGATTGCTGCCCAATGAGAGAAGATACACCCGCTCGGCGCCCACTTCTCGCCGCACCGCTTCGGCGACGCGGTAAACCCTGCGTTGAACGTCGAGATATTCCTCGATCGTAAAGTCGCCCGTGACCTGCTCCCGGTGTTCCCGTGGTGCGACCAACGTCCAACTGTACAGCCGGGGATACTTGTCGAGAAAGGCGATCGTCGTCTCGTCTTCGTAGACGATGTGGGCGGGGTAGTCGGGGTTCCCCGCCACGATCTCGCAGATGAAACAAGGCCCGGTCTGGGCTCTGTGGTGATAAGCGTCCGCGTCGATCTGATAGCGCTCGTACATGCCGGCCTCCAATCACGTGCGATGTCAGCGCCTGACCATCGCGCAACCTACTGCCTCGCAATATCGCCCTACCCCGCCCCGTGTCTACCTCCGTCACCCTGTTCTCCCGCCGGCCCTCCGTTTCCCCTTGTCCCCCTCTCTCCTTGTCTCCTTGTCTCCTTGTCCCCGTGTCCCCCCCTCTCCTACCTGCCCTGTTCGAGCAGCCACGTGTACAGCTCCGGGTTCCCGTACGTCTCGGTCCAGGAGTCGTGCTCCGCATCCGGATAGAGCGTGAAGCGCACGTCTCCCCCGCATGCCCGGAGTGCGTTCACCATCACCTCCGACTGGCGGGGCAGCACGACGGTGTCCTGAGCGCCGTGAAAGACCCACACCGGCACGTCCTTCAGATCGCAGATCCTTTCGGGGATGGCGTCGCTCTCAAATCTGTAGCCGCCGGCGATGGGCACGAGCGCCGCAAACCGGTTCGGATGTCGCAGGGCGAGCGCCCAGGTACCGAACCCGCCCATGCTCAACCCCGTCAGGTACACGCGATCGGGGTCCACGGCGTAGGTCGCCGCCACCTCGTCCAGCAGCGCGTCCACGTCGTCGAGTTGGAATTCCCAATACGAGTCGGTGGGGCACTGTGGAGAGAGCACGATGAATGGAAAATCCGCCCGCTGTTCCAAGACCATCGGGAGGCCCGCCTCCTTCAGGAGTTCCAGGCCCTCCGGACCGTCGCCTCGTTCCCCCATCCCGTGCAAGAACAGGATCAAGGGCCATTTCTTGCGCGGCCCCTTTCCGTAGCCCTCAGGCACGAACAGGAGATAGTTCAGGCGGTGCCCCCCCCGCTCGAACGTGTAGGCGTGTTGCCCCCTCTGCACCGGCGCCGCCCCCCGACTCCCGCACCCCACCGTTGACAGCAACATCAACAACCCCCCGACAACCCATCGCAAGAACCCCCGGGATCTCGTCATCCGTCCCATCGTGCATCCCTCACTACGTCACTGTTCACTCGTCCCCCCTCCCTTCCCATCCTTCCCTTCCCTTCCCTCCCCCCGTCCCCTTGTCTCCTTGTCTCCTTGTCCCCTCCTTCCCTTCAATACCTCTCCCAGTGCAGGACCTCTTCCAGGGCCTTCTTCTCCCTCGTGGGCCACTCCGCCGGCACGCCGATGGGGACCAGCGTGAGCAACCTCTTTTTCTCGGGAATGCCCAGGAGCGTCTTGAACTCCTCCTCCCGGGGCAACGTGTACCCCTCGAGCCAGCAGGAGCCGTAGCCTAGCGCGGTGCTGGCGATCAGCATGTTCTCCACGGCCGCGGCGCCATCCTCTACCCACCACCGGGACGAGGGGTCCATCACGACGGCGACGATCGCGCCGGCCTTGTCCATCCATCCGGCCGCCACCTTGAGCTGGTCGATCATCTCCCGGTCGGTGACCACGACAAAGTCCCACGGCTGCTGGTTGCTGCCGGTCGCGGCCAGCCTCCCGGCGTCGACGATCTTTTCCAGGTCCTCCTGGGGGATGGGGTCCCCGGTGTACTGGCGAACACTTCTTCTCTTTCGAATTGCCTCGAGTGCGTCCATCGTAGCAAACCTCCTTGTAGCTCGTTAAAGACCCTAAGGGTTTTCTGAAACCCTTAGGGTCTAGTATAGCCTCACCTGGCGTGGAAGTCAAAACCCTGCGCTGCCAGTCACCTCACCCCTCATCCGCCCCACAAAAAAACGCGCCCTGCCCGCGTGGGACAGGGCGCATAGATAGGAGGAGACAGATGCCAGGTAAAAAACTGGCCCCGCCCACGTGGGGCGGGGCCTGGGACTAGGGAGGTACAAGCAGAATGGCAAGATGCCCCGGCCAGCATACACCTCTCCTCACCTCTTCAGACGACCCAAACCCACCACGTCATACCTCTCCCTAGTCCCCAACGCGAGTGGCGGGTCTCCCGACCACCGGCGCACTCGCCGTCTGCCCTATCTCTGTGCCATTCTGGCTCCTGCGTCACCCCCTGTCGGGGTGATACCGCAGCGGGCACCCATCGTCCGCTCCCGCTTTGTGTCGCCAGAAGTAGGTCACCTCGTCGTTCCCTCTCCTCCGCTTCCGCTTCTCGACGACGCAGCCACAGCATGGGCATAACCCCACCTCCGGCGCGTCTGGACCCGCCATCACCAATCGCCCGTTCACCCTCGCTTCTTGCATCGCTCCAACACCTGGACAGAGACGTGCTTGAAAATATGGAAACCCCTCCATCCCGGGGTCGGGACCTGGCAGGCCTTTTATCTGCCCCACCTGTACAATCATTCTAACACGAAAAGTAATCCCCAACCGACGGGTCGGGTTGGGGTTACGGTCGGGCTTGGTTGCAAAGTGTTGGAATTTGGTTGGGTGGGATACTGACCATAGCTTGACCACGTTGTCCATCCCCGCGGAGACCAGCGTCCGGCTGTCGTGGGTGAACAGCAACCCCAACACGTAGCTCGAATGGGCTTCAAAAATCGTCGGTTCTTGCATGGAGTGATTCCCTCCGTAGTTCGTAGGGTGAGCGTAGAGCTGGCGTCAAGTCCCGTGGGGTAAGATGTGGTATCCTATACTCAGAGTTTGCGGCAGTTTCTCTTCTTTTCTCCTCCTTGACGCGAGGGCCGGGGTAAGGCAGCCCCGGCCCTCGTTGCGCTTACTGGCACCCCTCGTTCAAATCTCCAATCTCTAATCTCCATTCTCCATTCTCTAATCTCCATTCTCCGTTCTCCATCCGGACAGTTGCGCCAGCAGGCGAGTGTACGCCACGTAGGTCGGCCACGATATGTCGGGTGGTACGCCATGATCGCAACCCGGAATAAAGCCCCCTTCCTCAAACAGCGGCGGCACCACGCGCATGACTTCAGCCCGCATCTTTGCGCCACCGGCGGCCAGCGCCCGCTTGTCGATGCCGCCGACGTAGGCCATCTGCCTGCTGTACTGGCGCCTGTAGGCGACGATGTCATTGCCAGCGGCCACCTCGACCGGGTAACAGCAGTTGAAGCCCGCCTCGATCCAGATAGGCATGAGCTCCGCCATGTAACCGTCCGAGTCCATGCAGACGATGGGACAGCCGCTGGCCTTGATCGTCTGCACCCAACTGTCCCAGGTGGGGAGCAGAAAGCGCCGGGTCATCGCCGGGGAGATCATGCTGTGTAGCTTGTAGCCCATGTCCTCCGAGACCTGGACATAGTCCGGTTCCACCTGGTCCAGAATGAGGTCCAACGTCTGCAGGACAAAGTCGGCCCAGAAGTCGATCATCTCCTGGACGAAGCCAGGATCGTCGATCATGAGCATGCAGAGATTCTCAAAGCCACACCACTCGCGCAATTGCCAGAAGGGGCCATTGACGTCCAGGCGCAGCACATAATCCCTGTCCTGCAGGGCACGGGAACGAACTTCAAAGTCATCGGGAAAACGTCCCGGGTGGCGCGGATCGTAGCGCCACTTGATCGTTTCCTCCCAGTCTTGGCGGCTCTGCACCGGGAAGCGATGCCACTTGCGCGTGACAAAATCCTTGGGTTGGCGGATGTAGGTATAGTCATACTTGTCGGATATCTCGGTGATAGCACCCATCCAGTCCTGGACGATGACGTGGCCGTCGCGACGTTCCAGTACCTTTTCCTCAAACGTGGGGATCATCTTGAAAGAGACGTCCAAGTCGACGCGTGGCTGGGTGGGCTCGTGCCGGATACCCAGGATTTGCATGAGATAATCGTGCCAATCGGCCCCCTCGGGCAGGCCCTGCTGATGCCAGGCCTCCAGCGTGGATTCGCGGGGACGGCCTGGTTCGAGGGGCACCTTGTCCGGCCTGCCAAAGAGCAGGGTTTCACGGAACCGCTCTCGCTCATTCATGTCAATCGCAGGTGGATCGTCGGTCAGGTTGTGTGCTTCGTTCGGGTCAAAGACCAGGTCGTAGAGTTGTTCTGGTGCAGCGGGATCAGGCCCAGAACATCTCGCCGGCAGGTTCGGTGATCATGGCTTCCTTCAACACGGCCACGGCCTTGGCCAACCCCTCGTCGGAGGACATCAGCGCGTCCTCGTGCTCGATGGAAACGACGTGGTCATAGCCAATCAGCCGGAAGGCGCTCATGATATCCTTCCACGTCTTTACGCCGTGGCCGTAGCCGATGGATCGGAACGTCCAGGAGCGCTCGGCGATGCGGTCGTAGGGCCTGTTGTCGTTGCAGCCGTTGACCATGACGTTCAGGTGGTCTACGTAGACGTCCTTGCCGTGCACGTGGACGATCGCATCGCCCAGCTTGCGGATCGCCGCCACCGGGTCCACGCCGTTCCAGAACAGGTGGCTGGGGTCAAAGTTGCAGCCGATGACCGGCCCGACCGCGTCGCGCATCCTGAGCAGCGTGTACACGTTATAGACCAGCATGCCCGGGTGCATCTCGAACGCGAACTTGACGCCGTGGTCCTCGCCGAACTTGCCCATCTCCTTCCAGTAGGGGATCGTCACCTCGTTCCACTGGTAGTCGAGGGCTTTTAGAAAATGGGGGGGCCAGGGGCACGTGACCCAGTTGGGCATCGTGTCACCCGGCGCTCCCGCAGGCAGGCCGGAGAAGCAGTTGATCACTTGCACGTCCATCAAGCTCGCCAGGCGCACCGCCTTGTGGAGGGCCTCGTCCACCTGTTGGGCGATCTGCCTGTTGGGGTGGACGGGGTTGTTGTGACAACTGAACCCGCTGATGATCAGCCCACGCGAGGTGATGGCCTCCAGATATTCCTCACGCTTGCTCTCGCTCGCAAGCAGGTCGTCCACGGGGCAGTGCTGGCTGCCAGGGTACCCGCCTGCCCCGATCTCGACCGCAGACACGCCGGCAGATGCTGCCTTATCCAGGGCTTTCTCAAAGGGCAGACTCTGGAACAAAACGGTGAACACTCCGATGCGCATGGTATATCTCCTTTCTGGTCGTAGAGTTCGCTGTACAGCGTGTACCGGCCCTTCCGACAGTACCTTTTATCATATAATCCTACACTTGACAAGCGAATGACCATCCCGGCATGGTCGCCCGTCATTCTGAGCGCAGCAAAGAATCTCTTTGCTGTACGGAACACTGCCCATGGATTCTAGGAGATTCGTGACGGGGCGGAGACGGTGCGTGGACGGCCGCGTGGTAGGATGGCGAGTGGGTGGGTCCTCTTTTACGCGGTGGCTTATGGGGTCCGGGAGGGCGTGGCGGGGGGCCTGATCCGGCGCGGTGCGGCTCGCCGGTCGTGGAGCCGGCGGGTGCGCTTGTGTCGAGGAGGGGTGTGATGCAGAAGGCCAGGGTGAACGGGCATCTGGTGGTGGCAGGGCCGGACGCGCCGGAGGTGGCGTGGTGTCCGTGCTGCGGCTGGGTGGTGGTGAGGCGGAAGCGCCGGAAGCAGGATGGCGGGGTGACCTACTTCTGGCGGCACAAGGTGGGCGGGGAGGACGGGTGCCCGCTGCGGTACCACCCGGACAGGGGGTGAGGTAAGATGTGGGCGGGTTGGGTCGCCTGAACAATTGAGGCAGGCCATGGTTGCGCGCTTGGATGGTGTTCGTCTGTCTCCTCCTTTGCGCTCCGCCCCACGTGGGCGGAGCGCTTTTTATATGGGGATGAATGTGTTGACCCGGGGGCGGGTTTCTGCTATACTCGTAACGTCGCAAAGAGGGGTATCGCCGGCGAGGTGCCGGATCTGGCGTTTCGGTGAGAGTGCCTTGGCGGTGTACGTCGGAGTTGCGTAGAGCCCGCCCACCGTCGAGGCTTGGTCGTGAGAGGACTTTGGCTGAGCGCAGTCAAAGGCCATGAGCCGGACGGTGCGGCGGGTGTTTTGTTTGCAGCGCTCACCCGACGGCGAACGTGACAAACCTCAGGAGGAGGTATTCCCTATGAAGAAGCTGCCTTGGCGCAAGCGGACCGTTATGGTCATTGGGTTATCCTTCTTGCTCGCCCTTGTGCTCTCCCTGAACCACTCTTCCACTCTCGCCGATCCTGGCCTTGGGACCTACGTTTTCCTTTTCGCGTTCGGACACACCAGGCCCCCCGGCTGGTTCGACACGCCTGCCGACGTGGCAACGGATGTGGGCGGCAACGTCTACGTGGTGGATCGACACCGCATCCACAAGTTCGACAGTAGCGGCAACCCCATCACCGTCTGGGGGGGGTATGGCGGTGGTGATGGGCAGTTCAAGTATCCTGAAGGTGTGGCCGTAGATGGGACGGGCAACGTCTACGTGGCCGATACCTCCAACAACCGCGTCCAAAAGCTCACCTCCGACGGTACCCCCGTCACCAAGTGGGGTAGCTACGGAGACGCTGATGGGGAGTTCAAAAGCCCCACTGGCATCGCTCTAGATCTGAGCGGCAACGTCTACGTCGCTGACGAATTCAACCACCGCGTTCAAAAGTTCACTGGCGACGGCACCTTCATCACCGAGTGGGGGGGCGAAGGGGATGGGGACGGAGAGTTCAAGTATCCCAAGGCCATAGCCGTGGACAAGACCGGCAACGTCTACGTGGCTGACAACAACGGCATCCAAAAGTTCACCAGCGCAGGTGTCTTTGTCAAAAGGTGGGGAAGCTGTTGCCCCAATGGTGTGGCGGTAGACAACTCTGGCAACGTCTATGTGGCCCAGCTCTATGCATCTCGCATCCAAAAATTCACCGGCGACGGCGCCATGCTGACCGAGTGGGGCTCCTCGGGCAGCGACGACGGGGAGTTTTCACTCCCCCGGGGCATAGCCGCAGATGCCAGTGGCAATATCTATGTGGCCGACTCATCGAACCACCGCGTCCAAAAGTTCACCGGCGAGGGCGATTTTCTCACGAAATGGGGGGCCAAATCGGGCACGGGGGATGGCCAGCTCGTTGACCCCTGGGACGTGGCGGTAGATGCTGACGGCAACATCCTTGTGGCGGACACCGCCAACAACCGCATCCAAGAGTTCACCGCAGACGGCGTGTTCGTCGCCAAATGGGGCACTGGCGGGGGCGGCGACTTGCAGTTCCGTTCGCCCAAAGGGATAGCCGTGGACTCGGGCGGGAACGTCTACGTGGCGGATGCCGGAAACCACCGCATCCAAAAGCTCGCCGGTGACGGCACTTTTATCACCAAGTGGGGCAGCGAAGGCAGCGCTGACGAGCAGTTCCGTTCGCCTGCGGGAGTAGCCGTCGACCTGAACGGGAACGTCTACGTGGCGGATACCGGAAACCATCGCATCCAAAAGTTCACCGGCGATGGTACTTTCCTCACCCAATGGGGCACCGAGGGCGACGGCGATACACAGTTCGACATGCCCTACAAGGTAGCTGTGGACACGAGTGGCAACGTCTTTGTGGTCGATACCGACAACCATCGCATCCAAAAATTCGCCAGCGATGGCACCTTTCTGAAGAAGTGGGGCAGTTGGGGCCCCGGCAACTCGCAGTTTGCCTATCCCGGGGGCGTGGCGGTGGACGCCGACGGCGACGTGTACGTCTCCAGTTTCAGCAACAAGAGCTATTTGGTCATCTTTTACACCAGCCGCATCCAAAAGTTCACCGGAGAAGGGACCTTTATTATTGAGTGGCACGGCTTCAGTTATCCCGAGGGGCTGACGGTGGATGGAGATGGCAGGGTGTACGTCGCCGATAGTGGCAACAACCGCATTGCGGTGTTCGGTAAGGCGCCCACCTACGAGGTCTACCTGCCCGCCGTCATCAGGGACTCTTCAGGATGAGCCTGGCCGAAGCGTGTGGAAATGGGTTCGTAGTAGGCGCTTCAGTGCCCCTGATCATCCGTCCTGAAATGCCGTTTCGATAGAATGATCACACCTACAGTAACGATAAGCGGTACCCCGATGAACGCGGCAAAATGAACACCTTGAAACGGCAATCCCTGCAGAGCCTCCATTTCTGTAGGCGGGAAATTCATCCCGGCCAGAATATCCGAGAAACTGGACCTGGCGAGCGTCAGGATCGAAGAGAAAGCCATCAGGCCAAAATAGGCCAGAGAACCCCACCACGCCCAGGCCCTTAACCTCAGTGTGCCCCAGATCAGGAGCACCAGACATAATATCGAGACGTCAATCAGGAGAATACCACCACTGCCAAACAGCAGGATGCCAAAGAGCGGAAATATGCCGTGGAAAAAGATGGGGATATGCAGCGCGACGGCATAGAACAGGAACAGCGAACACAGCACGAGGATCGGCAAGGGAAGTCTTTCCGTCCAGTAGGACCTGGGGTCCCTGGTCTCAAACGTCAGTCTGGCGTCCTTGCTATGGTAAAACCGAATCAGCAATCCTGGGATGACCAGGTAGGATAACCCCGCAAAGATAACGCTGACCAGCGCACCAGTTGGAGACAGATCCTTGGCTGAAAACAGCACGAACAGAAACACGAGGTTCAACGGCACGCCGAGGACGAGCCAGGACCACAGCGCGGTCAAGGAGAGCGTCCTGGCCCAGCGGCGTTTCTTGAGGTGGCCGCAACCGAGTGGGATGAACACGGTGGCGATGAGGTAGTAACCGATGATTTGAGAGGCGATGTTGCCGAACATGAAGGAACCGAACCCAAAGCCTTCGTAGTGAAACCGTCCCCCCTCCGAAAAGAGGTAGAAGCAGTACATCTCGAGTGGTCCCATAAAAGCGGCCACTGCGCCAGTGAACAGTAAGAGAATTCCGGCGGCGGTGAGAATCAGGCTTCGGTCTTTGTGGTCCATGTGGTTTGTCCTCCCTTTCAGGGGGTGGCACTCTCCCTGTTATATGCCTAATGATAATAGGTATTGGCGGGCTTGTCAAGGGCAGGGGACCTTCCCGAAAGCTCCGCAAACGATCCAGGAACGTCAGTAGCGTGGCGAAGAAGCGCCCAGATGCCCGCGGGCACGCCGGTGCAGCTTTCGGGAAGGTGACGTGCCCCCAGGCTGAAATACACCCGAGAGGCTGGGTGGTTTTGACTTCTGGGGCACGTGGTATATACTGATGGTGGCCATGCAAGATACAATGAAAAGCGCCTGGCGACTGTAGCGCGTCCCGGGCGATGGCCGGGGCGGTGGGGCCGCCCACAGGCAGGGGGATTGGTGCAGAGAACCCGCCCACCGTCTACGGAGGTCCGGTTAAGCAGGGCCGCCCGGCGACGCCTGCCCTGAGCACAGCCGAAGGGTCATCGCCCGGCGGCCTCCGGCGGCGGCACGGAGGTGACCTCAGGACCGTCGGGTGGCTGCGCTGAGCCAAGTAGGGGAGCGGAAAGAAGAACAACTATCCAAAAGGAGGGGCGGGGGATGATCATTCCTACGATCGGCGGAGCGAGGGGGATCTTTGAGATCCTGGTGCCGGGTGTGTTTTTGCTTGTCAATTTGGGCATGGTTGTACACCTGTTGCCGTTCATCGACGATGAGACGACAGGGCTCATTACTGCCTGTGTTTCCGACCCGGTGGTGGCTGTGGTCATCGGCGTCGTGTTCGGATACCTCCTGGGTGTGATTCTGAGGCTGTTCCGGCCTTCTGTACCAGACAGGTTGTCGGCCGCGTGGCTCCGGAGATTCGATCGTCGTGCCCGGAAAGGTGATGGCAAAGTCGCACTGTGGGCTTCTGAAGACTTTCCGTACCTTGGTTTGATGGGGGAAGTGCAGGGGCGGTTTCTACCCCCTGAGACTCTGGACTTTTATGAAAAGACTTGGGCGCGGAAGAAACACGAGGGGCAGTTTTTCAATTTCTGCAAGACCATGATCAGTTGCGAGGACAAGAAAGCTGGAATTGAGATCTACGCGGCTGAGGCGCTTGTTCGTTATTCGTCTGGAATGTTCTATGCATTGATCCTGGCCTTTCTTCTGATTCTTATCACGGTTGTCTTGCGCTACATCGCCTTTCGTCAGGCAATGGCGGGGCTGATAATCATGCTCTGTGCCTATCTATTTGCAATCGGAGCGATCATAAGTCGCTTTCGGTTTGGGAGAATCAGAGAGGTAGAGACCGTTTTTGCGGCGAGCTTCAAGAACAGGCACCTTTTTGAGGGAGAGACTGCGGGGGAGGAAAAGGCCGCAAGGGAAGTGGGATGGCTGGCCAGGTTGCTGGCGCCGAGGCGGTCACGGAGATGAGCTGAGTCTGTCGTGGCAGGGCGGGTTTCCGACCGGTGGCATGCGGAAACGGTGCTGGAAATGGACCGACTATTTGGAGAGAAGGTACCCACGTGTGCGTGACGGCAGCGCATCTGGAGAGGCGCGCGGAATACCAGGTGGTGCGGGGGATAGAGGTGGTCGATCTGTCTGGCCCGCCTCCTATCACGGGGTCTATCTGCAAGATCGAACTGGGGCGCCACGAGTTCCGGCTGTTTCTCTTCCGGGACCTCATCAACAAGTCGCTTCACCCGGACCATGGTTGCTTCACACAGACCTCGGTGAATCTGGGGGTATCGGTACGGGACTTTATCCTCGGAAACCGCTACGAGTGCGAAGGGCTGCAATCTTATCCGGACTGGAGGCCGCCGTATCGAGACGTGTATAGGAGGTGCCTGGTCGCGTCCAACACGCTGCAGACGAATTTCATCCGCTCGAATGGATTCGTCATCGAGAACGGCAGAGTGGTTGCCAAGCCACGTTATGCACCGGGGCGGGATGATCCCGGCTACGTCGAGCTGAGAGTGGCGGGCGAATACACCTGCCTGCTCGTGAGCGGATTTGGGGCAAACGCCCGGGCGCAGGTGATACACGTCAGCGTGCTGGACGCCGGGGGCGAGGTCACTGATCCGCCGCTGCCGGCGGGGAGCTGTGGCATTGCAAGCCCTCTCCTCGTGCGGGAAGGCAGGTTCGTCGGTCTGGAGAGGCACGTGGCCCCGTTCCGGGACAGGAGCGGGCGCCTGCACGGTGACTGGGTGCCCTGGAATCCTGAGGAGGCCGCGACCTCCTTCACGGCTTTTGGGGTCGACGAGTCGGGGATCGTGCTGCTGATGGCATCCGTGTTCGAAGGGGAATGGGGAGTTGATACGGCTCAAAACAAGGGGATTCGGGCCGAGGTGATGGCTGATTTGCTGATCGAGCACGGTGCGCACGGTGCGATTCTGGGAGGCGGCGGGGCAGACACCCAGCAGTTCGTTCACGGCCGACACCCGCGCTTCCGCAACGGACCTGTCCGTGCCAAGTCGCCGTCGGCCTCGCGCGGCGAGGTGGAGGGCATTCGCGGGCTGGGGGCGATCGCCGGGGTCGTGCCTCGGAGTTGAGGGGGATGGTGTAGGTTGGAGGATCGCGTGCGTGCCTTGAGGCCAGGGCACGTGCCTGGGCACGAGGTGCACCGAGGTGGAGATCTGTTGGTAGGCGTGGTCGGTGGGGGCACGGCATCCGGGGGGGCGTGTGATTTTGACTATTGGGGGAAGTGGTATATACTGAGAGTGGTATTGCAAAATACCATGAGAGGCACCTGGCGATCATGGCAGAGGCCGAAGCGGTGACCAGGACGTGGGCGTGCCCTGGTGCGGGAGGTTTTAATACAGAGCCCGTTCACCGTCAAGGCTTCGATGGGAGCTCAGCCGAACGGTGCGGCGGGCGTTTTATTCGACACGTAATTGGCTGAACATGATAGCTTTTTTTGTGAAGACAACACGGGGTACGCTACAATAGGAGCTGAAACACCCCACCGCTTCTGGAGGGAGCCGCAATGAACAGTGCTATCCTTGCCACGTTTTCAGATGTGATTGGATTTCTAGCTCAATCTTTCAAACTGACCGCTGTGTTCCCTGCCTTCATCTTTGCACTCTTGAATGAGTGGCTAATTCTGCCTCATCTACCCCAAAGGGGACTTGTAGTGGAGCTGGTAGTCCTAGACTTGTCCGGACAGCTTGTCATTGCGGCGGCATTCGCACTGCTACTGGGCTACACTTTAGCTATTGTCAACATATCTCTGATCCGCCTTTTCGAAGGCTATGGCTGGCGTGAGACGCGGTATGGGAGAGGGTTAACAGAGCTCCAGGAAGCACGTCGGCAAATGCTGATGAAGCGGATTCTCAGTTTGGAGAACGAGACATCACAGAAGATATCAGAACTAGAGAAGGAATTTGCCCGCTATGAAACTGGAGACCCTCAGCGCGAGTTTTTATACCAGCAGCGTAAAGGCTGGGAGAAGAAGCTGACGGTGGAAAGGACACTCTACGAGCAACAGATCCGCGATTACTTTCCCGCAGTGACGCCCATTCTGCCAACGGCCCTGGGGAACACGATTGCAGCTTTTGAGGACTCCTGTGGCCTCGTCTGCTTCCAACACTGACTAAGGAGAACTACGCCGTTTACGTAGAGCGTGAAAAAGCCGGATTGGATTTCACTCTCAATATGTGTGTCCTTCTGCTGCTCCTTGGCCTGGAGATGATCTATGTTGGTTTGATCTTCGGCAGAGACTGTGTGGTTTGGCTGATAGGAGCAGGTATCACAACATTCTTCGCCTTTGCTTTCTACAAAGCAGGTGTAGCAGGAGCGTATAGCTGGGGCACGACAGTGCGCGTGGCATTTGATCTATATCGCTATCATTTGCTTGGAGTGCTTTACGGGTGTCCCCCAAGCAAATTCTTCTCTGACGCCAAGTTCTCTTCTGAGGAGGCGTATTCCGCTGAGACAGGCATATGGCGGCGGATATCTCAATTTCTGCAGGAGGGTATGGATCTGGAGAAAAGGGAGCCAGATATGTCCAGACTACTGAATTACTCACGTATCAAGATGGATGTCGAGGGGCAAAAGCCGCCCGTGCAGAAGTAAGGAAGAGGAAAACGGAGGCGAATAATGCGTTCTCTCAAACAGGTACTGGTTGGATTGTTGGTTTCCCTTAGTGGAGTAGGCACCGCTTCTATCGGTGGTCTGCCTGGCGTGCCAAAGCCCAAGACCCAGGTAGAGGAGAAGGTCTGCTGGGTGAACTGGGGTGGTTCTCATCTGAGCGTACCTGAGGTTCATGAGAGCCAACAGGCCTTTGAGCAGGGGGCCGACGACCAGGCCCACAGGTCCCTCTGTAAAGTGCGAGGAAGCATGAAGCAGGGGCGTATTGTAGAGACTACAACCTTCGAGATCCAGTTGCACAACAACCTCGCTGTGTCTGCCCTCAATTGTAGTCAACATGTCGATGACGCCCGCAAGCAGCAGAGATTGCGGAACTTGGCCCGGGGTTACATCAGCCGTGCTGCTCAGAGACGTACATCTTCTCTGGAACTGTCGGATGCTGTAAAGCAGAACCTGGACCTGATTAACCGGGAATGGTAGTGCAGACATTGCACCTTTTGGCCATGTTGGGGTAACTCTACGAAAGGGCCAATTTCATAGGTGAACACGAAGGGCACGACTCGGCAGGAGCGCGACGAAACCAAGGGCGCGTTGGTGGGATCGACGTGGGTCTCTCGCATTAACCCTGTAAGCGTTGTTGTCTATTTGCTGCTTACAGGCGTAGTCATCTTGGTCATCTGGCGGGTCACAGGTTATCAGCCATTGCAGCCGGTGCCGGGCGCTGGCGCGGCTATCTCAACTCATCAGTTCTCTCGTACGTATGTACTTCTGGGTGTCTACCAGGGGAAAGTGTACTTCTTTGACCGGCAGGCAGAAAGCATCTTCGAGTACGACTCCTCCCGGTCCACTGAGCAGAAGCAGGTAGGTTCTGTCCCTTCTATTGAAGCAGTGTCGCCATCCCCGCAGATGGATAAGATTGCCTTGCTGTCGGCTGGGAGAAAAGAACAGACAGGTGTATACGTGCTCGACCTGCGTGGCCTGGCGGATTTGGTGCTGATAACGACCCAGGAGGCCGGGCTTACGCCGGGTTATACGCTGAGATCCGAGTCGGATATGAGTTGGTCTCCTGACAGCCAACACGTTGCCTTTGTTGCCTACAAGGATGATCAGTCTGACCTGTTCGTCGCCCAGTCTGACGGTAAGGGAGTGCAACGTCTGACCTACCACGGTGCCAACATCGGCTCTGTGGTCTGGGTAGACCAGCAGACGCTTGCCTTCGTCTCGGACTGGGAAGGCCAGGACATGATGTACTTGATCGAACGCGACGGGGGCAACCTGCGCCGGGCGAGGTAGTACAATGAAAGACGACAGTGAGTCCTTTCGTTTGCGCTACCGCCGCCAATGCGTCATAATGGGTAGAGCCGCCTTGCAGTACAGCACTGACGTGAGCACCGTTCCTCTCCAGCCGGCGCTCACGGCGACGCAGTCTTGTGTACCAAACAAGGGCCATATCAAGTAAGGAGTAGATCAATGTCAACACGCCGACAACTGAGCAATGCCGAAAAGGTAGAAATCCTGGAACGCTATGGAATGCGGTGTTTCATTGATGGCCATCCAATCGAATCCGAAGATGATCTTGAGTTTGATCATATTGTGCCTGTGGCGGTCGGTGGCACGACGACAGTGGACAATCTCGCTCCCGTGTGTCGGAAGCATAACCGACAAAAGAGAACAATGTCGCTTTCCGAATATCGAGACTACCTCAATCTGAGTTCTTTCTTCGACGATGGGTCAGCCAAATACCTGGATGATGTCATTCGCGCTAAGGGTTCGTAAATTTATAACTTCCCGCAAAACGAGTATAATGCAACCAATAGCCAACACCGAGAAAGGTTGCCAGGTGATGCCAATGGAAATCCATGAGTGTGAATGTGAAATCTGTCGCACCGGGAGTGATCCCAAAGTAGCGCTACAGCATCGACGCATGAACCTGTTGCTCAGCCGTTTGAATGAACCCCAACGTCGCTGGTATGTAGGGACGTTGTCCCAACAACCGGGCCAGCCCAGTGATCGCGAGTTCAGTAAGATCACGGGGTTGGATGAGAAAACCATTCAGTGTGGTCGGCGGGAGTTAGCCGCCGAGTTCGCGAGTGTGCCCGCAGATCGTCAACGGGCGGAGGGCGGGGGGCGACCGGCCGCCGAAAAAAAGACCCGGAACTCGAAGAGACGCTCCTAGAGATTGTGGAACCGCACACCGGGGGCGATCCGATGAGCTCGCGGAAGTGGCTCAATTGTCGCTTGCGAGATATCCGTGAGCGCTTGGTGACTCAAGAGCACGGTGTGAGCCTGCCGGTGATTAGCCGGTTGCTGAAACGTCACGGCTACAGCTTGAAGGGCAACCGGAAAGAGCTGGAAGGTTCCCAAAAGCCAGAGCGGGATCAGCAATTTGAGCATATCTACGCGGAACGCACTGCCCATCAAGCGCGTGGGCAACCGTGTATCAGCGTGGACACCAAGAAAAAGGAGCTCATTGGTGACTTCAAGAACGCCGGACGGATTTGGTGCCAGGAAGCGGAGGCAGTGAACGTTCATGATTTCCGCAGCGAGGCTGTGGGGCGTGCGGTGCCGTATGGGATCTACGATCTACACCACAATTGCGGCACCGTCTATGTGGGACAGTCGGCCGAAACGCCCACCTTCGCGGTAGATAACTTGGTGCGCTGGTGCCAGACGGAACTACGGGAACGTTACCCGGACGCGACAGAGCTGTTCATTGAAGCGGATGCTGGCGGTAGCAACGGGTATCGCTCGCGCGTGTGGAAACGCGACCTGCAAGCTAAGATTGCGGATGCCTTTGGCCTGACGGTTACGGTGTGTCATTATCCTACCGGAACGTCCAAATGGAATCCCATCGAACACCGCTTGTTTAGTGAGATCAGCAAAACTTGGGCGGGCTGTCCTTTACGTACCTTTGATATCATGATCGGTTACATCAATGACACCAAGACGCAGACCGGTTTAAGCGTGCGGGCGCACTTGGTCACTCAAACGTATGAAACAGGTGTTAAGGTGCCAGATGCGGAGATGGAAGCGCTGGCTATCGAAAAGCACACGGTGTGTCCCCAATGGAGTTACACCATTTCCCCGCGCTCTCCCGCGCAAGCAGCTTGAGCCGTGCGGGAGGTTATATTTTTATGGTCCCTAAGGGACACCAAGTGGGCGTGTTGCTCCAGTACGAAGTCAATTCGGGCGACGAGAGCGTGACTCTTTACTTTGACGTTGGTAAAAAGACTTTCTCACTCTATACCTGTCCGGTGACTAAATGGCAGTACTTCTACGCTCTGATCCCTGTTCAGTACCTTGGAAACGACAGAGATTTGCAGCCTCGCCCTCTCCGTCAGAAGTCAATGTGGGGGCTGTATAGACATTTCCAGCGCAATACCCAGTTGGCTCCATCCATTTGCCGGTTCGATGAGGATGGTACGCTTATGTTATTCGATGGACAGCACAAAGCAGCTGCCCAAATCTGGGCTGGTCGGAAAGCTGTGGAATGTAAGGTGTACATCCTACCGCTGGCAAAACAAATCAAGGAGACGAATCTTGAGGCCCATCAATCGTATCGGCAGATGTCCTTCTACTCGTATGAGCTAACGAAGAAATATGCAGACATTTGCGGAGAGGATTGGGAGCAATACGTTGGCTTAGAGGGGCGCAAATCTGAGAGGGGATTTGTGGATTTTTTTGTGAATGTGAAGAAGATGTCGTATGCAAAAGCCAGGGGTGAAGTAGCACGGGCAACATATTGGCGTATCCTTAACGCCGACGACAATAAGCTTAGAGACTTCACAAGTAAGAAGACTCGCACTCGCCGACATCCCCTAACATACTACAGAATAGAGAAGACGATCTTCAAACATCTACTATCGCCCATACCAAGTGACGTGGAGTTTCAGAGTGAAGAAGACTTCCGCGACATTGAGGAGCGGAATCTGATTCGCTTGATGAGCATCATAGCCGAAGAAGGCCTGATAGACCGTTGGAACCCGGAACAGGACGACGCAGTTCACCAGAGGACTGAGCGCATTTTCTCTGCTGGTGCTATTCGTGCTTGGGTTCGTATACTTCGTGATGTCTTGAACGCTTACCTGCAACTCTATCTCAAAGGTCCAGAAGAAATACAGCGAGTCCTATACCGCGAGTTGACTGAAGAGCAGTTTGGTTGGATTAGACGATTTGTCCGCCAGATCTTCGCACACCCTGTTTGGGATGCGCCGGATACGAGCGATCAGGACATATCCAAGAGTCTTACAAAAGACGACGACACCACGGCAATGTCGTTATTGAATGAGCGTGGGTTAGTAGTGGAGTGGGTACTGCGAAGTGCTGGTAGTGCCAACACATGGTAGCCCGGATTGCGTTCCTGAAGTCCGTCAAACCATGTGCTGCTATCGTGAGGACGCCAGACACGCGCACAAACTCAGCTGGTCTCGGCCAGCGGCTAGAACCTAGCTTGAGGACCGTTTTGTACTATATGGAGTCAGGCCTATGACGCACAGTCACGCCGAACCCATCCAAACCGAAACCCCCGACATCGCCGCAGAACAGCGCGAGCGGCTGCGCGAGCTCTTCCCCGAGGTCTTCAGCGAAGGGCGCGTCGACTTTGAAAAGCTCCGCGCCACGCTGGGCGACCTGGTGGACGATGGCCCCGAGCGCTACCGTTTCACCTGGGCTGGCAAGCGGGACGCCATCCGCCTGCTCCAGACCCCTACGCGCGCCACGCTCATCCCCTGCCGCGAGGAGTCGGTGAACTTTGACGAGACGCAGCACATCTTCATCGAAGGGGACAACCTGGAGGTTCTCAAGCTCCTCTACAAGCCCTACTTCGGCCGGGTGAAGATGATCTACATCGACCCGCCCTACAACACGGGCAACGACTTTATCTACCCGGACAACTACGCTGACCCGCTGGCGACCTACCTGCAACTGACCGGGCAGCAGGATGCGGAGGGCAACCTCCTCACCTCCAACCCCGAGACGAGCGGGCGCTACCACTCCGCCTGGCTTTCGATGATGTACCCGCGTCTCTTCCTGGCCCGGCAGTTACTGCGAGAGGATGGCGTGATTTTCGTGAGTGTCGACGATCACGAGGTACACAACTTGCGGCTGCTGATGAACGAAGTATTTGGAGAGGAGAACTTCATTGCCCAACTGGTCTGGAAAAGCCGCCAGTTCACGGACACTCGCGCTATTACGAATGTTTCCACAGACCACGAGTACATGCTCGTCTATGCTAAGCGGAGCGATTTTAGCCTTCGGGGAGTCGAGCGCGACGAGTCCAAGTTCAGCAACCCTGACAACGACCCCAGGGGACCGTGGATGTCGCGTAGCATACTTGGCCTTGCAACGATGGAGCAGAGGCCGAACTTGCACTACGATATTGTGGATCCGCAGACTGGCATTTCCTATTCGCCTCCGGCAAACACGGGTTGGAGGTATTCCAACGAACGCATGCAATCGCTGATCAACGACGGACGTATTCTCTTTCCATCTAGCCCGAGTGGTCGGCCACGTGAAAAGAAATTCCGAGCTGACCTTATCGATGATTACATCTCTTTCCCAAGCATCATTGATGATGTGTTCACAGCAGATGGAACGGCTGAGATACGAGAACTGTTTGGCTTTCAGGTATTCGATTTCCCAAAGCCATCTGAACTTATGCGTCGGCTTGTCGAGCAAGTAACAGCACAAGATGATCTTGTCGTTGATTTCTTTGCAGGCTCCAGTTCTATAGCATACGCAGTCTTCCTACAGAATCGGCAGGATGGTGAACGGCGGCGCTTCATCTGTATTCAACTGCCAGAACCGGTAGCAAAAGACTCGGAAATTGTAAGACGCGGCTTCTCTACCGTGGCTGACATCGGCAAAGAGCGCATCCGCCGCGTCATCGCCCAGATGCAGGAAGGGGAGGGTGGGCAACTCCCGCTTGATTTGCGCCCCGATGAGGACCTGGGCTTCAAGGTCTTCAAACTCGCCCCCTCCAACCTCCGCCCCTGGCGCGGCGTGGAAGAGGACGTCCCTGACGCCTACGCCCATCAGATGGAGCTCTTCCGCGACCCGCTGGTGGACGGCTGGACGGTGGAGAACGTCATCTACGAGGTGGCGCTCAAGGAGGGGTACGGCCTCAACTGCCAAATCTCCCCTCTCCCTCTGGGAGAGGGGCCGGGGGTGAGGGCCTATCGCGTCACCGACCCGGACAGGGACCAATCCTTCACCATCTGCCTGGACGACCACATCGACCTGGCCGACCTGAGCGGCCTGGACCTCTCCCCTGACGACATCTTCGTCTGTCGCGACGTCGCGCTCGACGACCAGGCCGCCGCCAACCTGGCCCTCCAGTGCCGGCTGAAGACGATCTGAATGGAGGCCGGGGACTGGCAATGAGTACAGGCATTCTGGCGCAGCACAGAACACGAAATACGAAATACGTGATGCGTGTTCCGTGTGGTCTGACGAGGAGCTAAAGATATGAGATTCTCTCGCATCTCGCTGGAAAACTGGCGCAATTTCGGGCACGTGGACGTACTGCTGCAGAACCGCGCCTTCCTGGTGGGGCCGAACGCGTCGGGCAAGTCCAACTTTCTGGATGCGTTTCGCTTCCTGCGCGACGTCGTGACCTCTGGCGGCGGCTTTCAGAAATCCGTGACCGACCGGGGAGGCGTCCCGATCATTCGCAACCTGGCCGCACGGCGCTATCCCGACGTCGTCATCCAGGTCGCCCTGCAGGAGAAAGAAGCGGTCGTCTGGCGCTATCGGATTGCCTTTGCCCAGGACAACCTGCGGCAGCCCATTTTGAAGGAGGAAAAGGTCTGGCGCGGTGACGAGTTGATCCTGGACCGGCCCAACGACGAAGACCGGGCCGATGAAGCGCGTCTGCGACAGACCTACCTGGAGCAGACGTTCGCCAACCGGGAGTTCCGCGACATCGCCGATTTCTTTGCCTCGGTGCGTTATTACCACATTGTCCCGCAATTGGTCCGTGACCCGGAGCGTTCGATCGGGCGGCAGGCGGACCCGTATGGCGGTGACTTTTTGGAACAGGTTGCCCGCACAGACAAGCGAACGCGCGACAGTCGCCTGCGCCGCATCCGGGGTGTGCTCCAGGTCGCCGTCCCCCAGCTCAGCGAGCTCAAGCTGGAGCAAGACGAACGGGGTGTGCCCCACCTATACGGCAATTACGAGCATTGGCGTCCCAAGGGGGCCTGGCAGACGGAGGCCGATTTCTCCGACGGCACGCTGCGCCTGATGGGGCTCCTGTGGTCGTTGCTTGAAGGCAGCGGTCCCCTCCTGCTGGAGGAACCGGAGCTGTCGTTGCATCCCGAGATCGTGCGCTACATCCCGCAGATGATGCTGCGCGTCCAGCGCGGGCGCAAGCGTGCTGTCCGGCAGATCCTTCTCAGCACTCATTCCAGCGACCTGCTGCGCGACGAGGGTATCGCGGCCGACGAAGTGCTGCTGTTTGTCCCCTCCCAGGAAGGAAGCGTCGTCCAGGTGGGCGCCGACATCGACGAGGTCCGGCAGTTGCTGGAGGCAGGCCTGACCGCTGCCGAGGTCGTCATCCCCCGCACCCAGCCGGCCAACGCCGTTCAGCTTTCTCTCTTTGGAGGTTGAAACCCCGGTACAGATGGAGACAGCCACGCTTCCCGTCAACGTGCTCGTCGAGGGGGTCACGGACGAGGTCGTCGTGCGTCGATTGCTCGAACACATGGGGCTGGCCTGCGGGACCGTGTATGGCAAGCAAGGCAAGGGCGCATTGCTCGGACGCCTCCCGAACTATAACCGGGCCGCACGCTTCGCGCCCTGGCTGGTCGTGGTCGACCTGGATCGAGATGCGGACTGTGCGCCGCCCTTTGTCCAGAGCGTGCTCCCGCATCCGGCGGATGGCATGCATCTGCGCGTGGCCGTGCGCGCCGTCGAGGCCTGGCTCCTGGCCGACGCCGGGCAATTGGCCGCTTTCCTGGCCATTCGTGCGGCCCTGATCCCGCCGGACCCGGACGCGGAGCCCGACCCCAAGACGACGCTCATCAACCTGGCCCGGCGGAGCCGCAGCAGGGCAATTCGCGAGGACATCGTGCCCCGCGAAGGGAGCGGCAGCCGGGTGGGACCTGGCTACGTGGGTCGCCTGATCGAGTTCGTGACGGCTGCGGAGAATCCCTGGCGACCCGCAGTGGCCGCACAACGCTCGGATAGCCTGCGCCGCTGCGTGGAGGTCCTGCAGACCCTAAAAACGAGGACGAGAGCCTGAGGCCAAGTATAGCCCTCGTATCGCGCGGCGAGATTCCTCGCTTCGCTCGGAATGACACTGCTGCTACTGTCATTCCGAGGAGCGTAGCGACGAGGAATCTCAACACTCACTGAGGTAGAAACACAACCGATGGAACTCAAATTCGACGCCAGACAGGAATTTCAACTCCAGGCCATCGAAGCCGTCGTCGGCCTGCTGGAGGGGCAGCCCCGCGTCGAGGCCGACCTGCGCTTCGCCCCCGGCTATGGGGCTGCCCAATCCTCCTTCGCCGCGGTCGCCAACCGGCTGGATCTGGCCGGGGCGGAGCTGCTGGAGAACCTCCAGGCCGTCCAGCGGATAAACGGTATCACGCCCGATTCCGAGCTCAAGTGCATCCAGGAGCTGGTCGAGACCGCCGCCGGCCCTCGGGATGCCCGCTTCTACAACTTTTCCGTCGAGATGGAGACCGGCACCGGCAAGACCTACGTCTACCTGCGCACGGCGCTGGAGCTGTTCCGGCGCTACGGCCTGCGCAAGTACGTCGTCGTCGTCCCGTCGGTCGCCATCCGCGAGGGCGTCATCAAGACGCTCCAGATCACGGAAAAGCACTTCCGCGAGCTGTACGAGAACGTCCCCTACCGCTACTATGCCTACGATTCGGCCAACCTCTCCCAGGTGCGCCAGTTCGCGCTGTCAGATAGCGTCGAGTTCATGGTCATGACGCTGGCCTCCTTCAACAAGGCCTCGAACGTCATCCGCCAGACGACCGACCGCCTCCAGGGCGAGACGCCCGTGCACCTGGTGCAGACCACCCGGCCCATCCTCATTCTGGATGAGCCGCAGAACATGGAGAGCGAGAAGAGCGTCGCCGCGCTGGCCTCGCTGGACCCGCTCTTCGCGCTGCGCTACAGCGCCACCCACCGCAACCCCTACAACGTCGTCTATCGCCTCACTCCCTACGAGGCCTACCGGCAGAAGCTGGTCAAGCGCATCGAGGTCGCCTCCGTCGTCCGGGAGGACGCTACCGCCCAGCCCTACCTGCGCCTGGACAAGATCGAGACGCGGAAGAGGACGCTCACCGCGCGGCTGGGCGTCCACGGGCTGATGAAGGGCGGCACCGTCAAGGAGACGACCGTGACCGTCCGGCCCGGCGACTCGTTGCAGGAAAAGACGGGCCGGACAGAGTACAGCGGATATGAGATCGACGAGATCAGCCTGGCGGGCAGGTTCGTGCGGTTTGCCAACAACGTCGAGATCGGGCTGGGGCAGGAACTGGGGGCCGACAAAGAGGCGGTCTTTGAGGCCCAGATCCGGTACACGGTCGAGGAACACATGCGGAGGCAGGCCCGGCTGCGGGACGCCGGGCTCAAGGTCCTCTCGCTGTTCTTCATCGATCGGGTCGACAACTATGCCCCGGAGGACGGTCTCATCCGCCGGTTGTTCGCCCAGGCCTTTGACGAGGCCAAGCAACACTTCCCTGACTGGCGCGATCGGGACGCCGGGGAGGTGCAGGCGGCCTACTTTGCCCAGCGCCGCACTCGCAGCGGTGATGTCATTCTCGAAGACAGCAAGACCGGCGAGGCGGAGAGGGACCGCGAGGCCTACGAGTTGATCATGAAGGACAAGGAGCGGCTGCTTTCCTTCGACGAGCCGGTGTCCTTCATCTTCTCCCACTCGGCGCTGCGCGAAGGGTGGGATAACCCCAACGTCTTCCAGATCTGCACGCTGAACCAGACCGTGTCCGAGATGAAGAAGCGGCAGGAGGTCGGGCGCGGGGTGCGGCTGGCCGTGAACCAGGCGGGCGAGCGGGTGCACGATGAGCGCTTCAACGTCCTCACCGTCGTCGCCAACGAGAGCTACGAGCGGTTCGTCGCCCAACTCCAGAGCGAGGTCGCGCTCGAGTACCAGGAGGAGATCGAGGCGCGGTACGGCAAGCCCATCGCCGACCTGAGCGACGAGGAGCGCGCCCGGATCGCCGAGGAGTACGGGGAGGGCATCCTGCCGCCCAGGCCGGCGAACGCGCGCAGGCGGGGCGCGGCGCGACTGCGCAAGGAATACACGCTCAAGCCCGAGTTCCAGGAGCTGTGGGGGAGGATCAAGCACAAGACGCGCTACGCCGTCCGGATAGACAGTGAGCGGCTGATCCAGGACGTGGTGGCACAGCTCACCGGGGCGGAGATCCAGCCGCCGCGCGTCACGATCACCAAAGCGCGCGTGGACGTGGGCGACGAGAGCGCGTTTGAGGCCCTGCAGATGAGCGCTGCCAGGAGCGTGATGAGCCTGGCCGGCCGCTATCCGCTGCCCAACCTGGTCGAGATCATGGCGAACCTGATGGCGCACACCACACCGCCGGTGCGGCTGACGCGCCGGACGCTGCTGGAGATCGTCAAGCGCGCGCCAGACCAGCAAGCCGTGATCGACAACCCCAACGAGTTCGCGACCGTCGCGGTGCGGATCATCAAGCAAAAGCTGGCCGACCAGTTGGTCGAGGGCATCCAGTACGAGAGGATCGACGAGTGGTACGAGATGGCCCAACTGGACGTCGAGATCGAGGGCTGGGAGGAGTACCTGGTGCCGGCCGATCGCTCCGTCTACGACCACGTGGTCTGCGACTCCGACGTCGAGCGGCAGTTCGTGGAGGGGCTGGAGCACCGGGACGACGTCAATCTGTACCTCAAGCTCCCGGCCTGGTTCACCGTGCCAACGCCCATCGGCGAATACAACCCGGACTGGGCGATCGTCATGGAGGACCGGGACGAGCACGGCCAACCGACGGGCAAGCCGCTCCTGTACCTGGTGCGCGAGACGAAGGGGACGCACGACCGCGACAAGTGGCTCCCGGACGAGCGGCGGAAGGTCGTCTGCGGCGAGCGGCATTTCCGGGATGCGTTGGGGGTGGATTACGAGGTTGTCGTTGCTGCTGATGAATTGCCGTAAATGGGCTGCCAGACCCTAAGGGTTTTCCGAAACCCTTAGGGTCTGAGTTTGGGTGCTTGAAACACGAAGGTCACGAAGGGATCAAGGACGCGAAACGCGTGGGCTCTGCGGAGCGGGGCGACCTCGTTCGTGACGTTCGGGCTTTCGTCCTTTCGTGATTCGACGCCCGCGCGGCGGGGGGCGATTGGACGGCCGGAGGGATGATGACGAGGCGAAAACGGACGCCAACGTAAACAGAGACCGAAGCTGTAGGGCAGGTATCAAACCTGCTGCTGCTGCTGGACCGGGCGGGGAGGAGGGGGGCAGGGAGGCAAGGGGATGGGAGGAGATAGAGGAATTCAAAGGGCCGTGAACATGGAGCGCCAAGAGCTTGATATCGACACTAAAATCGACATCCTCAAGCACGTCAAGACCAACGTGGTGAAGTGCACTATCGTCGGGAGCGCGAGTATCGAATATTCACGTGGTCAAGCAACATCTTGTTGGCTCTGATTGGCGCACTCTTGATCACCAGGCAGCCCGAAGGGGTCGTTTGGAAGGTCTATGGCGGTTGGGGGAATATCGTCGCTTCTGCCGCTGTGGTTCTAGTCGTTGCTTATTCAACGGCGTGGCAGCGCAGAAACAACAAGTTTCGGGGTCGGAATGCCCAGGTGATATCTCGCATTGACAAGGCCCTCCATTGCTTTGAGAGGGGGTATTTTGACCCGGAGGGCGGGGCTCTGTTCCCGGACGAGTGGCTTGAGTACGGACGGAAGGGGACCACGCTTCGTGGCAGGTTATTCGGCGTGAACTATGTATCGGCCACGTTTTTGCTGGGCATCCTGGCGCTGATCATGATCTGGGTGCCATAGCGAGGCAGCGGGCGATTTGTGAGCCCGGACCTGACAGGTTTTAGCGGTAGTTGCTGGGAGTGATGGCGCGCGTGCATGGCGGATCGGCAGTGAGTGAGGTCGAGTCTGTAAACCTGTCAGGTCTCAGGAGGCACCGCGTGAAACACCCGCGTGCGCGACGGGTACAGGTCGGTCGTCGAGCCAGACGAATACGAGGGTTCACCTTCCGTGTTCCGCGTCTGGCAGACAAGGTCGAATTCTGATCAATCCCGAGCTGCTGGCCGAGATAATGAGCCATGAACATCTTTGTCCTGGATCTGGACATTGAAAAGTGCGCTGCGTATCACGCCGACCAGCACGTGGTCAAGATGATCCTGGAAAGCGCGCAGATGCTGTGCACCGTGTTGAACCAGCATGGCATCGAGGCCCCGTATCGATCGACGCACGTCCATCACCCGTGTACCCTGTGGACGGGCGCGTCGCTCAGCAACTGGCAGTGGCTCAGAACGCTGGCGCTGTGCTTGAATGGGGAATTCAAGTATCGCTACGACCGGGGTCAAGATCACCGGTCGGCGGTAGTGATTCGCCAGTTGCCGTTGCCGCCGGTCGAGGATCAGGGGCTGACCGAGTTTGCCCAGGCCATGCCGGAACGGTACCGGGTGCCGGGCGATGCGGTGCAGGCGTACCGGAACTTTTACGTCGGGGAAAAGGGTTCGTTTGCGACCTGGACCAAAAGAGATGTGCCCTGGTGGTTCGTCGAGGGGCAGAGGGTCAAAGCCCAGGGGAGGTGAAATCTGTGAGCGATGCCGGAACCTTGCGCTCGACGAACCCTTCGCTTCTTTCGCGGCTTCCCGTCGAGCGGGTCGTGGCTCGTGTCGGCCTGATCTCTGACACGCACATGCCCGAGCGTTGTGCTGCTTTTCCCGCGTCGGTCTTCGACGTGCTGCGGGGTGTGGATCTGCTCCTCCACGCCGGTGACCTGGGGGAACTCTGGGTACTCGATCGGCTCAGCGCAATCGCTCCAGTGGTCGCTGTTCACGGGAATGACGATACGCCGGACGCCATACGCGAGTTGCCTTACCAGCAACTGCTCTCCATCGCGGGGCAGCGCATACTGCTGTGGCACAGCCACTATCCTGATCCAGTTGAGGAACAGGCTCACCGTGGCGGGTCCTGGCAGCCGAAGCTGAGCCGTCTGGCAGAGCGCGGCCAGCAGGTGGGGGCGCAGATCGTCGTCTTTGGGCACGCGCATATCCCGATGACGTGCCAGCACGACGGCGTCTGGCTGGTGAATCCAGGGGCTCTGGCTTCCGGGGGGATCTTTACCCGGCAAAAGCGCCAGACGGTGGCGTTGCTTCTCATCCGTGACGATGGGACACCCTTTGTTGCCCACGTCTATCTCGCCGTTCCCGACCGGCTTTATGTCCCCGACGTTGATTGGCAAGCCGGATTTGAGGTGGCGCTCGATCAATTTCAGGCGACGATTGTGGATCAGGGCTTGCTGGAAGACGTTGCCAGGATGAGGAAGCAGACGTATCGCGATCGAGAAGCTCTGAAGAGGGCGATGCTCCCCTTATCTCATCGGTGCTGGGCGGGGGAAAAGCAGTGCATCACCCGGGCCGAGTTGCTCGACGAGATTGAACGTAGCACGACCATTTCAGCAACTGACAGGGAAAAAGTCGTGGCCATTTTGGACCGCGATGATCGCGAATGAGCGCGAAAGCCTTTCGCGTTCTTCGTGCCGTTTCGGGCGTTTCGTGGTTCGAGCCTGGTTTCGTCGGTCGGGTCTCTGCAAGCCCCCTGCGCAGCGGGGGGTCCGTGACAGCCTGCCCAGGCCCACGGCCTTGACAAACACCATCAGGTATGTATAATTGCTAGTGCGAACTATTCGCAATAACAAGTCCGGCACTGTTGAATGACAGAGCGCGGAAAACGGCCAGTTGTGTAGGGAGAAGGTGAAATGTGGACCGTTCGATTCGTCTTGCTGGGTTCGCTCGTTACACTCGTTGGCTGCTGCGGATACTTCTTGAAGCATCGCAGCAAGTACGAGAAGCTGCTCGAAAATGGGGTTGTCAATCTCATATTGGTGGCAGTATATAACCTTCTCTGCTACCTAATGGTTGGTCTGCCATCTGACTCAAGCGTCATCCCTCCGCCTGCTTTCTTGGCGCATCCAGGCGTACGTCTTGGATTCTCCGTTGTTGGCCAGGTTTTGATTGGCTTGGCCTTTTGCATAATGGTCATTGCGGTGAGACAGAGGAAAGCGCTTGGTGGTCAGGATGTCACAGCGGGGCTTCTCACTTCCGGCATCTATCGGTACTTTAGGCACCCCATATACGCGGGTATCGTCTGGATGTCCCTGGGGTTGGCCCTCGCTCCCGTGAACTGGGACGGCGTGCTCATGTTCCCGGCAGTCGTTCTGGTGAACATTGCGCAGGCAGTTATCGAAGAAAAGTACGACGTTGGCGTGAGATTCCGATCTCAATATGAAGCGTACAGGAAAAGAACGAGGATGCTTGGTCCCACGTGGTGCTGGATGGCTTTGGCGGGGATCCTGTCGATCTTGGCAGTGATTCCGTACCTATGAGTCGCAGAGTGCTGCGTCAGCTTATACAAAAGGAGGGATGATGACGGCGAAAATCCTGGTTTACGGTACAGGGCCGCTGGGCAGTCTATTCGCCGCGCGGCTGCAAGAAGGTGGAAATGATGTGTCGATCCTGGCGCGCGGGCAACGCCTGGCCGACCTGCGCGAACACGGCATCGTGCTGGCAGACGTCAAGACCAAGCAGCGGACGGTCACGCGCGTCAACGTCGTCGAGGAGCTTGCGCCCGACGACGCCTACGACCTGGTGCTGGTCATCATGCGCAAGAACCACGCCCTACAGATATTGCCCGTCCTGGCGGCGAACGAGCATACACCCAACGTCCTGTTCCTGATGAACAACGCCGCCGGCCCGGGCGAACTGGTCGAGGCGCTGGGCAGAGAGCGGGTCTTGATCGGTTTCCCCAATGCTGCCGGGTACCGTGAAGGCCACGTCGTCCACTGCCTGGCGGGCACGGATGAGGACCCGGCGCTCGTTCCCTTCGGTGAAGTGGACGGGCACATCACGGCTCGGACGCAGCGGGTGGCCCGCATCCTCGAAAGCGCGCCAGGGTTCGGGGCCGAGATCCGCACCGATATGGACGCCTGGCTCAAGTACCACGTCGCGCTGTTGATGCCCTCGCTGGCGCCCGCTCTCTACGCCGCCGGGACGGACAATTATCGGCTGGCGCGCACGCGCGACCTGGACGTGTTGGCTATCCGCGCTATCCGCGAGGGGTTCCGGGTGCTGCGGGCGCTCGGCCTGCCTGTCACGCCATCCAAATACAGGATATTCGAGTGGCTCCCCGAGCCGATACTGGTCTTTATGCTGCAACGTCTGCTCGCCAACGAGATGATGGAGGTCGCGATGGTGAGACATGCCAACGCGGCCCGCGACGAGGTGAAACACCTGGCCGACGAATTTCTGGCGTTGGCCCGCACCACGCCTGTCCCCACCCCGACAATTGACCGCCTGTACCCGCACCTGGACCCGGATACGCCCCTGGTGCCGGAGGGGAGCGCCGAGATACCGCTAAAGTGGGGTGGCGTGCTCGTTGGGGCGGGTGTTCTGGCGGCAGCAGTGGCGGGCGGTGTGCTGATGGTGAGGAAGCGTTGTCGCAACGAAAACCTATGAGGAGGGACTATGAAAGGCAAGAAAGTATTACCGCCAACGTATCTGTTGGTTTCCATCGTAATCATGCTGGCACTCCACTTCCTGCTTCCGGTGCCAAAGATCATCCCGATGCCCTGGAACGTCCTCGGCATTGTGCCATTGGCCTGCGGGATAGCCCTTAATCTCGCTGCCGACAAGGCGTTTCATGAGGTCAGAACCACCGTCAAACCCTTTGAGGAGTCGACGGCCCTGCTTACGAGTGGCGTATTCCGAATCAGCCGCAATCCCATGTACCTCGGGTATGAGCTTATCCTCATCGGCATAGCCATCATGTTGAGGTCACTGACGCCATATGTCGTTATCCCTGTTTTCGTTGTTTTGATGAACAGGGTCTTCATACGGGTCGAAGAGCAGATGCTTGAGGAAAAGTTCGGTCCGGCCTGGTCAGAGTATGGGCAAAAGGTGAGGCGCTGGATATAGGATTGACAAATCCCTTCATCGTCCCACACTGTCGCGATTCTTTCGTCCCCACCGTCCTTCTCGGTGTGGAGGCCGCTGCCCGTGAACGCGGGGCGCAGATTCTATTCCGCCACGTCGAATCCAGCCCGTCGATCCAGAGCCAGGCCCTGAGGGAGGCCCGGGCCTATGGCGTGGCCGGCGTGCTGCTCTTCCCCGTGGAGGCGTTGGTTCAGGACCCGGCCCTGGTCCAACTGCTCGCGACCGGATCGCCCCACTGCCGTCGTCATGCTCAACGACTACCTGGCCGTGCGCGTCGTCAGGACCTGCCGGGGGATGGGCCTGCGTGATTCTTCCTACCCATCTGGTTGTCCGCAAGAGCAGCGGAGTGTAGCGAGTCGTGAGGCGTGATGAGCTCGGGGAGGTGAGCAAATATGGCATCCGACGAAATTCTGGCAGTCGTCGCCGGGCATCTGTGCCTGGACATCATCCCTGACCTGAGCCAGGTGTCTGTGCAGGCTGCCCGGTTCTTTGCCCCTGGCACGCTGGTGGAGGTCGGGCCGGCGGCCCTCTCGACCGGCGGTTCCGTCTCCAACACCGGCCTGGCGTTGATCAGGCTGGGCATCCCCACCGCGCTGATGGGCAAGGTCGGCGATGATCCCTTCGGCATGCTCGTCCGGTTGCTGTTGGAACGTTGGGGGGCTGCGGAGAGCCTGGTCGTCGTCCCTGGGGAAGCGACCTCCTACACGGTCGTGCTCAGCCCGCAGGGCCTCGACCGCATGTTCCTCCACAATCCCGCGGCCAACGACACGTTTTGCGCCGGGGATGTCCGCTACGACGTCGTGGCCCAGGCCCGTCTCTTTCACCTGGGCTACCCAACACTGCTGCGACGTTTCTGCGTCGACGGTGGACGGGAGTTGGCTGAGGTCTTTCGCCGGGCGAAGGAGTTGGGGGTCACGACCTCGCTGGACGTGTCGCTGCCGGACCCCAGCTCACCCGGCGGCCGGGCGGACTGGCGGGCTATCCTCAACCGGGTCATGCCCTACGTGGACATCTTTTTGCCCAACGCAGAGGAGGCGCTCTACATGCTGGATCGCCAGCGCTATGCCAGTTTCCGGGAGATCAGCCCCCAGGACATATTGCCCCTGTTCACGGGCGAGGATCTCGGCCGGTTGAGCGATGCGCTCCTGGGCATGGGCGGCAAGATCATCGGCATAAAGTGCGGTGAACGCGGCTTTTACCTGCGCACGGCGGACGTCTCGCGCCTGCGGGAGCTCGGCAAGGCCAGGCCTGGGGACCTGCCCGGCTGGGCCAGCCGCGAGGTTTGGGAACCCACCTTCCACGTCGCGGACTATGCGGGTGCGACCGGCGCCGGCGACTCGGCGATCGCTGGCTTCCTGGCTGCCTATCTGCGCGGTCACGCCTTCGAGCAATGTGTGCGGTACGCGTGTGCGGTGGGGGCGTTCAACGTCACCGCCCCCGATGCCCTGTCTGGCCTGCGCTCCTGGGATGAGACCGTCGCGGCGGTGGACGCGGGCTGGGAGAAGAACCCGCTGGAGGTCACCGGTGACGGTTGGGCGCGCACGCAGGACGGGCTGTGGCTCGGGCCACGCGACAGTAAAGGTTGAGATACGTGGTATAATCTGTGCCTGGGGTCGAAGCCGTCAGGACGATCGAGTGTAGGAGGAAAATTGATGAAACGTTCCGAGATCAACGCAATCATGCGCGAAGCGGATGCGTTTATCCGCAGTCGTGGGTTTTACCTTCCTCCGTTTGCGTACTGGACTCCAGAGGGCTGGGAGACCAGGGGGGAGGAGGTCCGTGAGATCGTGGAAAACGGCCTCGGTTGGGACATCACCGATTTCGGATGTGGGGATTACGAGAGGTTCGGGCTGTTTCTCTTCACCCTTCGCAACGGCAATCCCAAGAACTGGGAGACGATGCAGGGCAAGCTGTATGCCGAAAAGATCATGGTCGTGGGTGTTGATCAGCTCACCCCGATGCACTTTCACTGGAACAAGTCGGAGGACATCATCAATCGGGGCGGCGGTAAACTCGCCATCCAGTTGTACAACGCGACGGAGGATGATGGCCTGGCCGATACCGACGTGGCGGTGAGCATGGATGGCGTGAAGCGCGTCGTCAAGGCCGGCGAGACCGTCGTGTTGGGCCCGGGAGAAAGCATCACGCTGCCGACGCGGCTCTATCACAAGTTCTGGGGGGTTGAAGGCCGCGTGCTGATCGGTGAAGTGTCGATGGTGAACGACGACAACGCGGACAACCGCTTCTACGAGCCGATTGGCCGGTTCCCAGACGTAGAAGAGGACGAGCCGCCCCTGCATCTTCTGATCAACGATTACGGGCGGTACTATCACCCGGGCAGGAAAGGAGCAACCCCATGACCCACCACGTTCTGGCTGCCCAGCTTTACACGATCCGAGAATTCACCCAGACTGCCGGGGATTTTGCCGCCAGCATGGAGAAAATTCGCGCCATTGGCTACACCGCCGTGCAGGTTTCGGCCATTGGACCCATCCCCGACGCCGAGGTCAAGGCCATCGTCGACGACCTGGACCTGACCATCTGCAACACCCACGTCAGGCCCTCCAGTGCGCTGTGGGACAATCTCGACGTCGTGATCGAGCAGCACCGCCTCTGGGACTGCCGGCACGTCGCCCTCGGCAGCATGCCGGCCCGGTACCGCGAGGAGGGCGAGGACGGCTTCAGGCGCTTTGCCGCGGCGGCCTCCCGGATCGGTGAGAAGCTGCACGCAGCGGGCCTCACCTTTAGCTACCACAACCACAGCTTTGAGTTCGTTCGCTTTGGCCCCCGCCACTCTGGTGGCGCCCACTCCGGTGGCGCCCACTCTGGTGGCGCCCGTCACTCTGGTAACGCCCGCCACTCTGGTGGCGCGCGCACCGGCCTGGATATCATCTACGAAGAGAGCGATCCCCGCTACCTGCAGGCCGAACTGGACACCTACTGGGTCCAGCACGGCGGCGGTGACCCGGCCGCCTGGATCGGAAGACTGAAGGGCCGCATGCCCGTCGTTCACCTGAAGGACATGGTCATCTACGAAGGCGAGCAGACCATGGCCGAGGTCGGTGAGGGCAACCTCAACTGGCCCGCCATCCTGCAGGCCTGCCGGGACGCCGGGGTGGAATGGTACGCCGTCGAGCAGGACGTCTGCCGGCCCGACCCGTTCGAGAGCCTGAGGATCAGTTACGAGAATCTGAGAGCCATGGGGGTAAAGTAAAATGGCACAATCGGACACTCGCACAGCCACCCACGCTCCCATCAAAGTCGGTATCGCCGGTCTGGGCCGCAGCGGGTGGGACATTCACGCCAACGGTCTGGCCCAGTTGCCCGGCCAATTCGCCGTCGTCGCCGCCTGTGACCCCGACCCGAGGCGGCAACGGGAGGCAGAGGAACGTTTGGGCTGCCGGGCGTGCGCCGGGATCGCTGGCCTGGTGGCCGACGACGAGATCGAGCTGATGGTCGTCGCCACGCCCAGCCAACTGCACGCCGCCGACACGATCTCGGCCCTGCGGTCCGGCAAGCACGTCCTGGTTGAGAAGCCGATGGCCAGGAGCCTGGCCGAAGTGGATGAGATGATCGCCGTCGCCGAGGAGACGGGCCAGATCTTGACCGTCAACCAGAACTACCGCTACGCCGCCGACTTTCGCAAAGTCAAAGAAATCGTCGAGTCGGGGGTGTTGGGCCGCGTGGTGCAGATACGCATCGCCGTCCACCAGTTCCGGCGTCGCTGGGACTGGCAGACGCTCAAAGCGTACGGCGGTGGCATCCTCAACAATCACGGCGCTCACGTCGTGGATTGGGTCATGCGCCTCATCGACGACCCCGACCCCGAGGTCTTCTGCCACATGGAGACCACGCCCCTCTACGCTGGCGACGCCGAAAGCCACGTCAAGGTCATCCTCCGTCCAAGGAACGGCCCGCTGGTCGACATTGAGCTGACCCACGCCTGCGCCTACCCCCAGGAAAGCTGGTTGGTCATGGGCACCCAGGGCAGCCTCACCAGCGACCGGAGGACCATCCGCTGGAGGTATTTCGACCCTGAAGAAGCGCCGCCCCTGGTTCTGGACACCCGGCCGACCCCCGACCGCAGCTACAACTCCGAAGAACTGCCCTGGCGGGAGGAGACGTGGGAATCAGATCTTGACTTTGTTGGCGACGTGCAGCGGCTCTATCGGGACCTGTACGCCACTATCCGCGAGGGCGCCCCGTTGGCCATCACGCCCGAGAGCGTGCGGCGGCAAGTGGTGATATTGGAAAAGTGCCGGGAACTGAGCCCGGTTTAGCTGAACCGTGCCCATCGGAGATTGAGGAACCAATGGAAACTGCATCGCTCTACGAGTCCATACGCCCTCGTTACCCCGAGCTCGCTGGACAGGTCGCGATCGTCACCGGTTCCAGCCGGGGGATCGGGAAAGGGATCGCCATGCGGCTGGCGCGGGAGGGCATGAAAGTCGTCGTCAACGGCCGCACGCCTGCGACCGTGGAGGCGACGGCGGCCGAGTTGCGTGCTCTGGGGGCTGACGTCCTGGCCGCGCCGGCAGATGTCGGTTGCACCGCCGGCGTGGACAGGCTGTTTGATCAGGCACTGCGGGCATTTGGCACGGTGGACCTGTTGGTCAACAACGCGGCGGATGTAAGCAGGGATCACTTCTTTGACGTGGACGAATCTCTGCTGGATAGCCAACTGGCCAGCAACATCCGGGGGCCTTACATGTGTGCCTATCGGGCCGCCGAGGTGATGCGGGAGGCGGGCCACGGGAACATCGTTCACATCAGTTCCGTGGGTGGTCTGCGCGCGCACTGGAGAGGGCTCCCCTACGACGTCACCAAAGGCGCGATCGACGCCATGACGCGGGCGATGGCGCTGGAACTCGCCGCCTACGCGATTCGCGTGAATGCGATCGCGCCAGGCGCGATTCGCACCGAGCGAACGCCTTCCCCCGAGCACCCGCGAGTGCAGGCCACTTCCCGGCGCGTACCACTGGGACGCTTTGGCTTGCCGCTGGAGATCGGCGCGGCGGTGGCATTCCTGGCTTCGCCGGATGCGAGTTACATCACGGGCCAGGTCATCTACGTGGACGGGGGCATCACGGCTCAACTCAGCCCGCCAGATCAGCCGCTCTGAGAGGCCCAAACCTTGCGAAGGTTCGACGAGAACCTCACAGCCAGAACGATCGTGTCTAGCAGAGAATACACCAATCGCCGAGGCTACGTGTAACCTTCGCAAGGTTCGCGTGGATGAGGTGAACCTTGCGAAGGTTTGACGAAAGCCTCACAGCCAGAGCGATCGTGTCTAGCAGAGAATACACCGATCGCCAAGGCTACGTGTAACCTTCGCAAGGTTGGCGTGGATGAGGTGAACCTTGCGAAGGTTCGATGAAAGCCTCACAGCCAGAGCGATCGTGTCTAGCAGAGAATACACCAATCGCCGAGGCTACGTGTAACCTTCGCAAGGTTGGCGTGGACGAGGTGAACCTTGCGAAGGTTCGACGAGAACCTCACAGCCAGAGCGATCGTTTCTAGCCGAGAATACGCCGATCGCCAAGGCTCCGCGCAACCTTCGCAAGGTTTGCGTGGTGGCCAACCTTCGGAGGCACTCCAAGTGACGCGACCAGTAACGATCAAAGACGTGCGGACGATCATGACCCAGCCAGCCGGGTCTCGGTTGATCGTCGTCAAGGTCATCACGTCGCAGCCGGGGCTGTACGGGCTCGGTTGCGCGACGTTCACCCAGCGCTTTCACGCCGTGCACGCCGCCATCGAGAAACACCTGAAACCGTTCCTGATCGGCCGGGACGTGTCTCGTATCGAAGAGATCTGGCAGATGTCCATGGTCCACAGCTACTGGCGCAACGGGCCGGTCCTGAACAACGCCATATCGGGCGCCGATATGGCGCTCTGGGACATCAAGGGCAAACAGGCGGGCATGCCGGTCTACCAGCTCCTGGGCGGGAAATGCCGGGAGGCGGCGGCCGTCTACGTCCACGCCGACGGTCGTGATCCGCGGGAAGTGGAGGACAACGTTCGCCAGTTCGTGGAGCAAGGGTACCGCTACGTCCGCGTGCAGATGGGAGGGTATGGCGGACAGGCCGGCGAGCTGGTCAAGCCCGAAGGCGCGCCCGATGGTGCCTACTTCGATCCCCGCGACTATGCGCGGAAGACGCTGCGAATGCTGGAGCACGTGCGGGCTGCCGTGGGTGAGAAAGTCGAGCTCTTGCACGACGTCCACGAGCGGTTGCATCCCATCGACGCCGTCCAGTTCGTCAAAGACGTGGAGCGGTTCAAGCTATTCTTCTTGGAGGATGCGCTGGCCCCGGAGGATCTGGCGTGGTTCCGGCACATCCGCCAGCAATGCAGCACCCCTCTCGCGATGGGCGAGCTGTTCAACAACCCGCGGGAGTGGCAGCCCTTGATCGCAGAGAGGCTGATCGACTTTGTCCGCATGCACATCAGCCAGATGGGCGGGATCACCCCGGCCCGCAACGTGGCGGTTTTTGCCAATATGTACGGTGTCCGCACGGCCTGGCACGGTCCGGGCGACGTGTCGCCCGTCGGGCACGCGGCCAACCTGCACCTGGATCTGTGGGCCCCCAATTTCGGCGTGCAAGAGTGGTGCCGCTTCCCTGAGCTCGTGTACGAGATGTTCCCGGGGACGCCGGAGGTGCGTAATGGCTATATGGTCCCCAACGACAGGCCGGGGTTGGGCGTCGATGTCGACGAGAGGCTGGCGGCCAGGTACCCCTGCCAGGATGAGGTCGAGTGGTGGACGCAGACCCGGTTGCCGGATGGAAGCCCGGCGCGCCCCTGACCGTGGGCCGCTCTCATACGCTCAAAGCGGGTCGTCAGATCCGCGACTGGCCTAAAGAGGAGACAACCATGACGAGAACGTTTCGCAATCCCATCATCCCCGGTTTCTATCCTGATCCATCGATCTGCCGGGTGGGCGAGGATTTCTACCTGGTCACCTCGTCGTTCGAATACTTTCCCGGCGTGCCGATCTTTTACAGCAGGGACCTGGTGCATTGGCACCAGATCGGCCACGTGCTAGATCGCCCCTCGCAACTGGATCTGGACGGCATCAAGCCGTCGGGCGGTATTTACGCCCCGACGATCCGCTATCGCGACGGCGTCTTTTACATGATCACGACCAACGTGGGTAAGCGTGGCAATTTCATCGTCACGGCGACCGACCCATCCGGCCCGTGGTCGGACCCATACTGGCTTGACGATGCGCCCGGCATCGATCCGTCGTTGCTGTTTGACGACGATGGCCGGGCCTACTACACCGGCAACCGCGTGCCGCTAACTGGAGAGTGTTTCCCCGGTCACCGCGAGATCTGGCTTCATGAGTTGGACCTGAAGACAATGCGATTGGTGGGCGAGCGGTACCCCCTCTGGGACGGCGCTTGCGGCGGCGTCCACGCCGAAGCGCCGCACCTGTACAAAATAGAGGGCCTGTACTACCTGATGATCGCCGAGGGCGGGACCGGCCACGACCACGCCGTGACGATTGCACGCAGTGAGGCCATCACCGGCCCTTACCAGAGCAATCCGCGCAATCCCATCCTGACCCACCGTAACCTGGGCCGCGACTACCCCATCGTCAACACCGGCCACGCGGACATTGTCCAGGCGCAGAATGGGGAATGGTGGATGGTGGCCCTGGCCTCGCGGCCGTATGGGGGGTATTATCGCAACCTGGGCCGCGAGACCTTCCTGACGCCGGTGCGCTGGGAGGACGGCTGGCCGATCGTGAGCCCGGGCAGCGGGCGCATCGAGTTTACCCACACCGCGCCCGACCTGCCGGAGCATCCCTGGCCCACGCCCGCGGCCTGCGATAGCTTTGACGCAACCGAGCTGGACTTTTGCTGGAACTTTTTGCGGACACCCCGCGAACCGTTCTGGAGCCTGACCGAGCGTCCGGGCTACCTGCGCCTGCGGTTGCGCCCCCAGATGCTCGCCGCGTGGGAAAACCCGAGCTTTGTGGGCCGCCGCCAGCAGCACATGCACTTTGCCGCCCGGACGGTGCTCGAGTTCACGCCCCAGGATGAAAACGAGGTCGCCGGGGTCGCGCTGTTACAGAACAGCGATTTCCACTTCCGCTGCGTCTTTACGCTGAAGGACGGCAATACCGTCGTCCGCCTGACGAGACGCCGCCAGGGGCAGGAAGAGGTGTTGGCCGAAATGCCGGTTCGTGCCAAGCGCTTGTACCTGAAGGTGGAGGCCGCCGGCCAGGACTACTATTTTTACCTCGCCACCGTCTCCGAGGCCTGGGAGCCGCTGGCCGAGAACGTGGATGGCCGCATCCTGAGCACGGACGTGGCCGGCGGTTTCGTGGGCGCATACATCGGCCTGTACGCCAGCAGCAATGGCAAACCGAGCGAGAACGTCGCTGACTTTGATTGGTTTGAGTACGTGGGTGCCTAGACCCTAAGGGTTTTCTGAAACCCTTAGGGTCTCGTTAGGATCTCGAACCATCAGCCACCAGCCACAACTGGAAGGAAATGAATCTCGCTCTGCTCCTCGACCGCTTCCGACAGTCCAAGCCGTGCGATCCTGCCATCCACGTACGCCACGATGGCAGGATCGAGCCGGTCACCCTGGCACAGCCGGCCTTTGATGCCCGGATAGGCATCGTCCATCGCCGCGATGACCTGCCCCACCGTCTTGCCCGGTGCGGTGACGCTCTCCTTCCCGCCGGTGAGATCGCGTATCAGCGATGGAACCCAGATTGTCGCCATTGTGCCTAGATGACCCCCATGCTCTCCAGAACACGGGCCGCCGTCATCGGGAGTTGGCAGACCCGCGTGCCGGTGGCCCGATATATGGCATTCGCGATCGCTGCTGGCGGTGGCACGATCGGCGTCTCGCCCACGCCACGTGCACCATAGGGATGCTTGGGGTAAGGCACCTCGACGATGACCGTCTCAATCGGCGGCACGTCGAGCGCTGTGGGGAGCTTGTAGTCGAGGAAGGTCGGGTTCAGCATCTGGCCTTCCCCGTCGTATTCGTACCCCTCGTACAATGCCCAGCCGATGCCTTGTACGACGCCACCCTGTAACTGGCCCTCAACCTGTACGGGGTGGATCGCCCTGCCCACGTCCTGCACCGCGGTGTAGCGCAGGATCGTCACCTTGCCCGTTTCGGGATCGACCTCGACGTCGACGATGTGTGCGCCGAACGAGCTGCCCCACTCTCGCACGTCCACATTGCCGACGGCTGTGATGGCGCCCCCGGTTTGAGACAACTGTGCGGCCAGTTCTGCAAACGTCAGGCGCTTGCCGCTGTCCTGGCTCGTAGTGAAAGCGCCCTGGCTGTACGAGACCGTGTCCACGGGCACCGCCCACAGTAAGCTAGCCCGCGTGCGCAGTTGTGCGATCACGTCCTGCGCGGCCTTGACGACGGCTATGCCCGTCGCCACCGTCGTGCGACTGCCGGCACTCACCTCCGTGTAGCCGGTTGAATCGGTATCGCCCATGCGCGGCTTGATCTGCTCCAGCGTGAGTCCCAGCGCCTCGGCAGCCTGCATCGCCAGGCTCGTGCGGGTTCCCGTGATATCTACGGACCCGGTGACCAGCGTCACGGTGCCGTCCGCGTTGACATTGATCACGCTGCTCGACAGAGCGCCCCAGTTTCCCCAGTATCCAAACGCCACGCCGCGCCCCCGATGAGGGCCTGCGAGCGGTGCGTCGTAGTGCGCGTGTTCTTGCGCAGCCTTGAGCACCTCGTAAGCGCCGATACTCCTGTGTACGGAGCCGTTGATCTGTCGTGTGCCCTCCCTGGCGCAGTTCAACATGCGGAACTCGAGGGGGTCCAGGCCAAGCCGGTCGGCCAGCTCGTCGATCACCTGCTCGCCCGCGAAGGATGCCGGGGTTGCACCGGGCGCGCGGTAAGTGCTCGTCTTGGGTTTGTTCACGACCACGTCGTAGCCGTCGATCCGGCCGTGTGGGACGTCGTAGCCACCAAAGATCACGCTCGCACCAAGGTCAACGAGCGATTCGGGGTAAGCGCCGGCTTCGTAAACCAGCTCTGCCTGTGCCGCCGTGATGCGGCCCTCACGCGTTGCCCCCACTTTGACCCGGATGGCCGTGCCCGGGGTCGGCCCGGTGGCCAGGAATACCTCAGGCCGCGTCATCACGATCTTGACCGGGCGACCGGTCTTGCGGGAAAGCAGCGCTGCGACGACGTCGAGGTAGCTGGTGTTCTTGCCGCCAAACGCCCCGCCGACCTCCGTGGGCACGACGCGGATCCTGGACATGGGAAGGTGCAGTAACCTGGCCAGGTGATCGCGGACGGCGAACGCCCCTTGTGTGGTCGTGGTTACGGTCAGCTTGCCGTCGAGGCTCCAGAGGGCCGTGGCAGCGTGGGGCTCGAGGTAGCCCTGGTGCACAGTCGCGGTACGGAACTCGCGTTCTACGATGACGTCAGCCTCGGCAAAGCCCTTCTCGGGATCGCCCTTGACGTGCTGGAAATGGCCGGCCACGTTGCTCGGCGTCTGGCTCTCTCCCGCCAGTGACCGGGTCTTTGTCTCGTGGAGCAGGGGCGCGGACTTTTGCATCGCCTCCAGGACGTCCGTCACTGCTAGCAGGACCTCATAGTCGACGGCGATGAGCTGGATCGCCTGCTCGGCGATGTGGGGGGTGCGCGCCGCAACGGCGGCGACGGCGTGGCCGACGTAAAGCACTTTGTCGCTGGCCAGCGTGTTGTCGCACAGGTACTTGAGATCCACGTCGCCTTCGCCTAACCTGGCCGCGCGATCCTCGGCCCCTGGCAGGTCCTGTGCGGTCACCACCGCATAGACGCCTGGACAATCTTGCGCGCGGCTCGTATCGATGGAACGGATCCGGGCGTGAGCGTGGGGGCTGCGCAGCACTTTGCCGTACAGGAGGCCCGGCAGGTTGACGTCGGGGCCGTAGCGGGCCTGGCCGGTCACTTTTTCCACGGCGTCGACGCGCGGTGGACGCGTGCCGATGACGGCGTACTCTTCTGTCGGGGCTGGGCTTGTTTCGTGCGCGCTCATACCTGCACCTCCCGGGCCTGTTCCGCCAGTTGGGCAGCGGCCGATCGTACTGCCCGCACGTCGTACTGCACGCACGATCTTGTCGTACCCGGTGCAGCGACACAGGTTCCCCGCCAGCCAGGTGCGGATCCGTTCTTCGGAGGGATCGGGCTCACGGTCGAGCAGCGCCTTGGCTGCGATCAGAAAACCGGGCGTGCAATACCCGCATTGGAGGGCATCCTCCTCGACGAACGCTCGCTGGATCGGGTGGAGGCCGTGCCAGTCGGCCAGACCCTCGACCGTCGTGACCTCGTGTCCTTCGATCTCGACGCCGAGCACGAGGCACGCGTTCACCAGCCGGCCGTCGAGCAGGACGCTGCAGGCACCACAGTTTCCGTCGTTGCAGCCTTCCTTTGCGCCGGTGAGTGCCAGGATGTCGCGCAGGCACTCCAGCAGGCTCTGGTGCGGTTCGCAGAGAAACTCGACTCGTTCGCCATTGATCCTGGCGCAGACTCTGGTCTTGTCAGCCATTGACTACCCCTCCTCTTGCTCGATCAACAGCTCCCCGTATGGCACGCCTGACCAGGACCCCAACCAGGTGGCGGCGCTGCGCCGCTGTACCCCGCACGTCGGTGATCGGGCCCGCTGCCTCCTGGGCAAGTTCTGCGGCTTCGGAAAAGGCACCTTCGGTCGGTGGTTTGCCGACGAGGGCCGCGCCAGCAGCGGGCACGCGAAGCGGGGTGGGGGCCACCGCAGCCAGGGCGATGCGCGCGTCCGTGATTCTGGCGTGATCCGCGCTCAAGACGACCCAGGCACCCGCCCCGGCGACGGCAATGTCCATCTCGCGGCGAGGGGTGAACCGCACGTAGCAACCACCCGAGTGGGGTAGTGGAGCTGGAAAGTGGATCGAGACCAGCAGTTCACCGTCGCCAAGCACGGTTTTCCCCGGGGCAGTGCAGAACGTCTCTACCGGCACGGTGCGGGTGCCGGTTGGCCCGGCAATGGTGCAAACAGCGCCCAGCACGATCATCGCCGGGATCGAATCGCCGCTGGGCGCTGCATTGCACAGGTTGCCACCCAGCGTGGCGCGCTCCTGAATGGCCGTGCCGCCGATGACAGAAGCTGCATCGACCAGCCCTGGATACGCCTTCCGCACGCCAGGGTGCTCACACAGGTCAGCGCACGACACTCCAGCGCCGACGGTCAGCCCTGCGGCGGGGTCAAACGAGAGGCGATTTAGCTCGGGAATCCGCTTGACGTCAACGAGCAGATCCGCCTCGCAAAGACCACGGCGCAGTTGCACCAGGAGATCCGTTCCTCCGGCGAACGGCCGGGCGTTCCTGCTTTTGTCGGCTAGGAGGGCTGTAGCCTCGCTGACGGAGGTGGGGGCTTCATATGCAAACGGTTTCATACATCTTCCTCCTTCGCCTGCTTTCGACGGCGAAAGTATACTCTCACTGACGAGAGGAAGCAAATGGGCAAGCGTTCCCCCCTCCCTCCCAGGGAGGGGTGGGGGGAGGGTGGATCCCGGCAAACCGACCACTTGATGGCATCTTGTTAGCCAGGCGATAGGCAGGGCAGCCGGGAATGTTGTACTCTACGTGGTATGGTGCTATCATATCCGTCAGCACGTGAACACCAAGGTAAGGAGGGAACATGTCCGAGTCAATCATCATCATCGGGGCAGGTATCGCAGGGCTTTCCGCCGGGTGCTACGGCCAGATGAACGGCTACCGCACCCACATATTCGAGTTGCACGACAAGCCGGGTGGGTTGTGCACCGCCTGGAAGCGCCAGGGCTACACGTTCGACGGCTGCATCCAATGGCTCGTCGGCTCCAGGACCGGCTCCGCCTTCAATCGCATCTGGCAGGAGTTGGGCGCGGCGCAGGGCCGGCAGATGGTCGACCACGAGGAGTTTGTCCGCACCGAGGGGGAGGGCGGCAAGACCTTTATCTTGTACACGGACATCGACCGCCTGGAGCAGCATATGAAAGAGCTGGCTCCAGCGGACGTCCGTATCATCGACGAGTTCTGCAACGCGGCGCGCCGCTTCACCCGCTCTGGCGAGCTGATGGGCACCGGCGCAGAGCCGGCCCGGCCGCTCGCCCGGATCAAGATGCTCTTCAAGATGTTGCCCTTTCTGCCTGCCCTGCAAAAGTACAGCAGGACCTCGGTTCAGGATTTCGCCGCCCGCTTCAGCGACCCCTTCATGCGCCAGGCGTTCGCCGCCATCTTTGACATGCCCGACTTTCCGATGACGGCGGTGCTGATGACGCTCGCGTGGATGCACAACCGCGACGCTGGCTATCCCATCGGCGGGTCGCTACCGTTCGCTCGCGCCATCGAGCGTCGCTACCTGGACCTGGGCGGCCAGATCCATTACAGGTCGCGCGTGGAAAGGATCCTCGTGGAGAACGACCATGCCGTGGGCGTGCGCCTGGCCGACGGGACCGAGCATCGTGCCGACGTCGTGATTTCCGCCGCGGACGGGCACGCGACGATCTTTGACATGCTCGGGGCCAAGTACATCAGCGACGAGGTCCGCGGCTACTACGACGAGCTGCCCATCTTCGCGCCCATTATCCAGGTCTCGCTGGGCGTGGCGCGCGACCTGGCCGACCAACCGTCCATGGTCAGCTTCCCCCTTGCAGAGCCGGTCACCATCGCTGGCGAGGAGTGTAAGCGGATAGGGATGAGGCACTTTTGCTACGACCCCACGTTGGCGCCTCCTGGCAAGTCGGTCGTCGTCGCCATATTCCAGTCCAACTATGACTACTGGAAAGAGCTGTACCAGGAGCGCGAGCGGTACGACGCCGAAAAGCAAGAGATCGCCATCCGGGTGATCGGCCAACTGGAGAAGCGGTTCCCCGGCATCACTTCCCAGGTGGAGGTCGTCGACGTGGCGACGCCGATGACCTACGAGCGCTACACCGGCAACTGGCGGGGCTCTATGGAGGGCTGGCTGATCACGACCAAGACCATGCGCATGACGATGGGTAGGGGCATGGACAAGACGCTCCCCGGCCTGGAGAACTTTTACATGGCCGGGCAATGGGTGGAGCCGGGGGGCGGTGTGCCCACCGCGGCGCAGTCCGCCCGCAACGTGCTCCAGATGATCTGCAAGCGGGACAAGAAGCCGTTCGTCACCCAGGTGCCGTAAACCTTGCGAAGGTTACAAGACACATTTCGGGCCAAGGCAGCGGCCTACACCCGCCGGGATAACGCCGCCTATCTACGGGAGACGTTCGCTGGGCAGCCGGACGTCGAGCGCGTTGCTGCACTCTTCAGCCGGGCGGCCGACGATTATCAGGCGGTGCTGGACAGCGTCCGGGACGGCGTCGCCGACCAGGCCGAGGCCGACCGGATCGCTGCCTGGCTGCGCGATGCGGCTGCGGCCGAGCGCGAGGCGGGGGAGATCTTTCTCGCCCAAGGGCGGTGACGTCTTCCTCCTGGCTCATAGCCCCGCCTTGTTCAGCTCGTCCTGGCTATAATGGACCAGGTGACCGTGTCCCCTCACACGCTGGTAGAAGGCACGTGTTTCGCGTACCGTCCTTGACACACATAACTTTTTTTGGTATAATATGCTCGACAGATATATGCCTAGATGATATATAGAGCCGTGTGCTGAGTTGCTGCCGCGATGCGCTCGGCCTCGACCGGCAACTGTGTGTGTTGGATGCAAGTGGTGCAATAGCGATGGTGTTCTGCGTCACTTCTTGGAGGTGTGCGTAGGGAGCTGTTCTGGCCTTTCTGGCAAGACTGAGATGAGTATTTCCTGCGGACCTGGTTTGTGCCGAGACCCAGCGCGTGGGTGCCGGTTGACCAGGTCCGCTTTTGTTGGTATCCGAGGAAGCCGCTCAAGACAGGTAAGCGCTTCAAGTGTATCCCAGGTGAAAGGAGATATGGAGGATTCCACGCTGCAGGAGCGATCGGATAGGATCGCATGGCTGTTGGACGAGGCCCGTGAGCAAGGGTATCTTACCCTCGGCGCGATATTGGAGGCCTTCCCCGAGGCAGAAGACGACCTGGATCAACTGGATGACCTGGTTGCCCTCCTCTATGACCAGGGCGTCGAGATCCGCGATCCCCAGGAAGATTCCGAAGAGTTCAGCGACCAGGTGGAGGGGGAGGCCGTGGGGGAGGCAGCGCGTGTCGATGCCCCCGACTTGAGCCGTATCCCCGCTGACGATACGGTCAGTCTGTACTTCAGGGAGATGAGCCACGTGCCCTTGCTGACGGTCGAGGAGGAGGTGAATCTGACCAGGCGGATCGAGCGCGGGCGAGAGGCCCGGCGCGAGTTGGCCCGAAATGGTCACGACGCGCAGGAGAGATCCAGGCTGCAGCGCCTCATCGAGCGGGGGCAGGAGGCCCGCGCCCACCTCATCAAGGCCAACACCCGGCTGGTCGTGAGCGTCGCCAAGAAATACCGGGGGCACGGGCTGCCGTTCCTCGACCTCATCCAGGCTGGTAACGTGGGGCTGATCAAGGCGGCGGACAAGTTCGACTATCGGCTTGGGAACAAATTCTGCACCTATGCCACCTGGTGGATCCGCCAGGCCATCACCCGCTCGCTGAGCCAGCAGGGGCGCACCATCCGTATCCCGGTCCACATGAACGCCCGCATCCGGCGGGTCTATGCGATTGCTCAGCGACTGGAACAGGACCTGGAACGCCGGCCTACCCCCGAGGAGATCGCCAGGGAGATGGGTATGGCCCCGGCCATGGTGCGCTGGCTCCTGCGCGTCTCGTGGCAGCCGCTGTCCCTCGAGCGTCCGGTGGGCGAGGAGGGGGATAGCGAGCTCGGCACCTTCATTGAGGACGAGCGTGCCCCTTCGCCGGTTGAAACCGCCGAGCGGAGTGGGCTGCGCGAGCAAGTGGAAAAGCTGCTGGCCACCCTCTCGCCGCGCGAGGCCCGCGTCCTGCGCCTGCGCTTTGGGATGCAGGGCGGCCGTGCCCACACCCTGGAGGAAGTAGGGCACAAGCTCGGCGTGACCCGGGAACGCGCGCGCCAGATTGCGTGCAAGGCCCTCAGGAAGCTGCGCCACCCGCGTCGCAGCCGCGCGTTGCGGACCTTCCTGCGCTGAGGGGCCCTCGAGGATATTTGTAATACAAGCACTATGCCCAAGATAAAGACACATAAATCGACAGCAAAGCGATTCAGAGTCACCGGAAATCGCAAGCTGCGCCGGCTAAAGAACCGGCGCAGCCACAAGCGCACAAAGAAATCAAAGCGCGTTCGGCGCTCCTTCGACAAGGACCTGCCGGTGGCCAGGCCCGACCGCAAGCGTGTACGTCGTCTCCTCGGGTTGCGGCAGCCGAAGGAGTGAGGCGGGTTTCCTCTCACACGCGGAGCGTTGAAACGCCCCGCTGATACTCAAAACCTGTTCAAAACAGGTTGTCTTAGTGCGTTTTTAACGCACTTTTTGGTATCAGCCGGTGATTTCAATCATCGGCGGGCCTCTGTCCCCAATGCGGTGCGTTCACGGAGAAGTGACTTGCCCACCGTCCTACCCCGTGCTACAATCTCCTCCAGCAGTTGCGTGTGCACGGGACATCACGGGCACGCTGGGAGATGGGGATATGGCGCTGAAAGTCTATCACGTGCAAGGCATCCGCCACCAGGCGGTGATCTTTGCCGCGTCGCCCGAGGATGCCGTCGCGCAGGCGGTGGAACGCGGCCTGGTGGGCGATTGGGAGAGGCCCGACGCCATCGATGTGCCGCTGCCCCCTGGCTACTACCTGGCGTACGATCCGCTCCTGGCGGCAGAGCAACCGGAGTTGCCGCTACCACTCGACGAGCCAGAGCCGGAAAAGCCCCACACGATCACACGGTCCGGCGTCAAGGTTTACGACGACTGGCGTGACAACGTCGTCGTGGACCCCGACGCGCCCCCCCCCTGGTCTGGAAGGCCGGTCGCAACGTCTTCGGTACCAACAAGTCCGTCCCCGGACGTCCTTACCTGGCCAGTGAGAACAGCGAGGACGCCCTCTCCTGGAACCTGTTCCGCACGCTGGAGCGGACTGGTCACCTGGACGTGGTCGCTCGAGCGCTTGGGCTGGAGGACGCGTTCCAGGTGCTCTACTGGTATCGGCCCTGGGACAGTGCCGAGCCGCTGCCGGAGATCACGGCGGCATTAAGTCGGGTGGAGCCACGGAGGGGCTGGCACACCGAGGCCGACGTCATGCTCAAGGGGCAGCGCTACCTGGTGATGGTCGAGTGCAAGCTGGACAAGCCAGGGGCCCGCGTGCATGCCTGGGAACGGGGGCGCCGCAGCCAGATCCCGCCGGGCTACGAGGAGTCGCTGCGAGCCCTGCTGGCAGACATGCAGAATTGGGAGGCGACGATGCGCCGCTTCTACCAACTGCTGCGCCACCTGGTTCTGGCGAACGAGTTGTGCGGACCAAGTGGATGGCCGCTGGAGCCGCACCTGCTAGCGATCGTGAATGAACTCAACGTCAGCCGGGACGGCAAGCCCCACGCCGCCGAGTTCGAGCATTTCCGGCGCGCGCTGCGCTTGCCACCGGAGCGGACGCATCCAACCACCTGGCAGGAACTCCTGGCCCGTGCCGAGGCGACGTTTGACCCCGGCGTCCGTCCCCTGCTGGCCCACGCCCGCCGGCTGCGGTATCTCCAGCCGCTGGAGGGGAGGTAGCTCCGACCTGCACCGCGCGGAGATTGCTAGACAAGCTCCCCTATTGACTGTATAATACATAGCGAAACAAGTTAAACTGCGCTGGCGAGGAGGTTGACTGTGGGTGTAAAATCGGAGACGGTAGATGCAACGATGGCCCGAGCGCGTCTGGGTGACCTTCTGGCTCGCGCCCGGTATGGCGGATGGCGCTTTGTCATTCAGCAGCGCGGGGACCCGGCAGCCGTAGTGATGGGTTATGAGGATTATCAGGCGCTGATGGCCCTCCTGGAAGATCTCGAAGATATTCGGGACATGCTAGAGTCCGAGGGCGAGCCGGCCCGTCCACTGCGCGAGTATCTGGCCGAGCGAGGACAGCCCGGTGCCGGCGTATGAGGTCCTGCTGCGGCGAAGGGCTGAGAAACAACTCGATCGCGTCCCATACGTCGATCACCCCCGTATCGTACAGGCCATGCTGGCATTGCGCGACGACCCGCGTCCGCCGGGTTGCCGGAAGCTGCTGGATGACATCTATCGCATTCGTGTGGGAGCGTATCGCGTGATCTACAAGATCGACGACGAGCGCAAAGAAGTAGTGGTTGGTAAGGTCGCCCGCCGCCGGGAGGATACCTACAAGGTGATAGAAGAGCTGTTCTAGTACTACAACGTGACTTTTTCAAAGGCCATCCAGCCGATTGATGGTGCGCTTGCGATGGGACAGGTAGGCAGCATGGTTTTGTCGCTGGATGAACAGAATGCGCCTGATTGCCTCTTGTGGGT
>Ga0307378_10000193_pt1 | contig 113122 bp, 87 predicted proteins | sample UN1MG_FD_202238 | JGI IMG/M metagenome (GOLD analysis project Ga0307378, IMG submission 202238) | Soil microbial communities from Risofladan, Vaasa, Finland - UN-1 | ecosystem: Environmental > Terrestrial > Soil > Coastal area > Acid sulfate soil | place: Finland: Risofladan, Vaasa | collected...
CCTCACTGACAGGCTCCTCCCTGAAATTGTCCCCCGGACAATTTATTAACGGTCGGCCCTGCCATCTGGGCAAAAAACTCATTGATGCCCGGATGGCGGAGCCACCTCACTGACAGGCTCCTCCCTGAAATTGTCCCCCGGACAATTTATTAACGGTCGGCCCTGCCATCTGGGCAAAAAACTCATTGATGCCCGGATGGCGGATCCACCTCACTGACAGTCTCCTCCCTGAAATTGTCCCCCGGACAATTTATTAACGGTCGGCCCTGCCATCTGGGCAAAAAACTCATTGATGCCCGGATGGCGGAGCCACCTCACTGACAGTCTCCTCCCTGAAATTGTCCCCCGGACAATTTATTAACGGTCGGCCCTGCCATCTGGGCAAAAAGAATTATCTACAAAACAATAAACAAAGAACCTCTATATTTTACCTGCTATTAATGCAGTGATTGGATAAGCCATTTTGATTTACGAATATCGAATAGTGAATGTTGATTTACGATTTATCAAAAATCGCTTTTCGCTATTCAAAATTTAATATCGCCTTTGGCCTTTCGCCTAAAAAAGCCCAGGGCTGCAAAAGTAAAAAATATTTTTCCTTTTGCTAAAGAAAAATAAAATAATCAGACAAGGAAACTCCGGACGCGTAACACCATGCCCCATGTATTACCCTCCGTAGCCTTGGCATAGGAGGGTCCCGTGCATTCACCCCTTAACTACAGCCAGCGGACTGAGTTCAAGCTCAATATCAACAAGATCAGCCTGCAACTCCATAACCCTGTTAATATTCTTATAGGCTCCCGGTGCCTCATCCAGATCGCGCACACTATGAAGTGAGTGAATGATACCTTTCCTGTCAAGCTTTTTCCGTTCATTCTCCAGGTCGAGCACTTTTTTTGCCTGGTTACGTCCCATGATCCTCCCTGCTCCATGTGAGCAGCTCAGAAAACTTTCGGGATTACCTTTACCGGTTATAATGTAACTGCTTGTACCCTGCGAACCAGGTATAATGCCTTTTTCACCTTTCCTTGCAGAAGTAGCACCTTTGCGATGTAATATAACCTCCTTCCCAAAATGGTGCTCGACTGCGGCATAATTATGAGCAATGTTTATAAAATCTAGCCCCTCATAATCCTGTCCGATATTGTCACTGAATATACCTTCAATCGTTGCCATCATGAGTTTCCTGTTCGAGAATGCAAAATCCAGGCAATATTGCATCTCACTCATATATTCGTTGGCATGCCTTGAGCCTAAGGGGAGACTCGCAAGGTCTCTCTGCCTGTCTCCCTTGATGGGATTGTCTTCATTGATCCTTTTGGCTATCCTGTTGTAGTGTTCAGCTACCTTCAGCCCGATATTCCTGCTTCCGGAATGAACCATTATCCAGATATGACCATCACCACCCGACTGTACCTCAATAAAATGGTTACCCCCACCAAGCGAGCCTACCTGCCTTCTTGCACTATCATATTCTCTCTCTACTATCCCATTACCGATAATTTCGATGTCTGGCATAAACCGAACATCCTGCATCTGCTTGTGATGATTGAATCCGAGCGGAATAGCTCTTCTGATATCTTTTATTATCCTTGCAAGAATCTCCTTTGGTAGCTCATTCATATTAGTCTTAACAGCACACATTCCACAACCAATATCAACCCCAACAGCATTTGGGATTACAGCCTTGGTGGTAGCCAAAACCCCACCAATGGGCATACCAAAGCCTTCATGGCAATCGGGCATGATAGCAATATGACTGACAGCAAAAGAGAGGTTTGCCAGGTTTTTTGCCTGTTGCAGTGCTCCAGGCTCAATATCGTCAGTCCAGAGTTTTATTGGTAACCTCTCGCTGGTGAGTTCACTGTACATGCTGATATTTGAAAATTAAAACTCTTCCATTTAAGCTCCTCGCCGCAAGCTGCGAGGAACCGAGTTTACAAGCCCGGCGAATTCGTCGGACCTAGCCCCGGGAAATCAGGGCGAAGTTCGAAGCCAATGCACTCGCCGGGATTCAAAAATAACAAATTCAGGATCAATTGGAATCATTTAATTTATCTTAGTCATATATTTGAATTAAATGGCAGGTGATCCATCATATATGAAATTATACAGGGAGGGTCATCTTCTTGACAGGTCCGGGATGCTTACAGGAATACTTGAAGACTGTACCCTTTGTCCCAGGAATTGTCGAATTAATCGCCGTGATGGAGAGAAGGGGATTTGCAGGACGGGACGATATGCCATGGTTTCGAGCTTTTCTCCGCACTATGGTGAAGAGCGTCCTCTTGTTGGCAGGAAAGGTTCCGGTACTGTTTTCTTTACTAACTGTAATCTATTGTGTAATTTTTGCCAGAATTATGATATCTCACACCTTGGTCACGGAGTGGAAGTTTCAGACGTACAACTGGCAGATATAATGCTGCATCTCCAGGAAATTGGCTGCCATAACATTAACCTTGTGACACCAACTCATGTGATACCTCAGATTATTGAAGCCCTGATAATTGCCATCGAAAAGGGACTACGACTTCCGATTGTCTATAATTGTGGCGGTTACGACTCGATTGAATCACTTAGGATGGTTGAGGGAATAATCGATATTTATATGCCAGATTTTAAATTCTGGGATAACAGGTATGCGCAAATGACCTGCGGTGTTAACGATTACAGGGAAATTGCTATGTCAGCGATAAATGAAATGTACCGGCAGGTTGGTGACCTTCAAATTGATGAAACCGGTATAGCAGTAAAAGGTCTCCTGGTACGACATCTTCTCATGCCTGGTAATATAGCAGGAACCAAACAAATAGTTGATTTCCTGGCTGATTTGTCAAAAGAGACATACCTGAATATTATGGCTCAGTACCGCCCCCGGGGCAGCTCCCTTAATATTATAGGCAAACTCGCCGGAAGAATTACAACAGAGGAGTATACAAACGCTATTAATTATGCTCTGGACAGGGGTCTTGGAAGACTTGATCCCTGACATAGTTGAAAAGGTTCTATGAGTCTCATAATCTGTTATTTAAATAACAGTAATTTCTTAGTGAAATTGTTGCTTTTTAAAGCAGTTATTTGTATCTTAATAGTCGGTTAATTTATGTAGGGTATTAATCAAACTATTGATTTATGGGAAAGAAAGTTGGAATATGGCTTGATCATGAAAAAGCCTATGTGATTTCATTGTTTGATAAGACTCATATGATCGAAAAAGTTGAGTCGAATATTGAAACGAGAATTCGTTATGAAGGAGAGACAAAGCCGGCTTCTGGAAAAGGGAATGCTCTGGTAAATCCTTCCAAGAAAAGGACAAAACGAAAAAGGCAGCAGATGAATAACTATATCGAATGCCTTATAAGCAAAGTTAACAGTGCTGAAGCTGTTTTCATTTTTGGTCCTGCCGAAGCTAAAAGAGAACTCAATAAGCTGCTTATTAAACGGTATGACAAGCCATCAGTATATGTTGAACCGGCAGATAAAATGACAGAAAAGCAGATGGTGGCACGTGTGAGGAAGCACTTCAATGGCACTACCTGATTCCTAATTCACGATTGAATCTATCAGGGATTGCAGTATCTCAGTGCGGATATTGAGATCCGATAATTTATTGTTCTCACGGGTAGGATATACCCTGTTTGAAAGAAAAAGATAGCTGACCTCGTGTTCAGGATCAATCCAGGCAAATGTTCCGGTGAATCCTGAGTGGCCAAAACTTGAGTCGGAGACACCCGGGCAGGGATAAATCTGATCAAGGTCGGTAACCTGATCCCTTAATTGCGGTTTGTCAAATCCAAGACCCCGGCGGTTATCATTTTCAGGAAACTGGCATCTGGTGTATTCTTTTAACGCTTCGCTTGATATGACCTGTTCACCACCATAGCTGCCATAGGTCCTGAACATCTCCAGCAGCTTCAGAAGATCATTTCCGGATGCAAACAGTCCTGCATTACCGGATATTCCGCCCAACATCGACGCATTCTCATCATGGACATAACCATGCACCAGACGATGTCTGAATAATGTGTCAGCTTCCGTTGGTACAATTAGTGTCTTCGGGTAAAAACGCACCGGATTGAAAAGAATATTATCAGCACCAATTTTTCGATAAATATTCTGATTGAGAAATTCTTCATATGACCTTCCTGTTAACTCTTCTGTTATCGTGGGTAGAAGTAAGAATGCCAATCCGGAATAGAGGTAGACAGGCTCACCTAAAGGTGATTTTTTTATCTTTTTATATATTTTACTACGGTACCTTGAATGCAGAAAAAGCCCATCAATAACCTCGGACTCATATCTGTCGGAAATTTCAGGCCTGAATGTCCTGAACCTGTATGAGCCACTCTCCCGCATTGTACTTTTCCAGTAAGGTATACCACTCACAAGTCCTGCCTGGTGGGCTAAGATATCCCTCATTTTCAGGTGTGCCTTATCAGATCCCTTTGAACCGGGCCAGTATTCCTGCAGCTCATCATCAGGAGAGAATAGCTCCATGTCATCCAGAAGCATGAGACCGGCTGTACCGGCAGCTATCTTGGTTATTGAGGCAATATCATACAGATCACCCGGAACGACAGCTTGTCTACGGTCAAAGGTGTGATAACCAAAGGCCTTATGATAAACTACAACCCCTTTTCGGGCAGCAATAATTTCACACCCGGGATATGCTTCCTGGGCAAGGCCCAGGGTAACGAGTGAATCTATCCTGTGAAATAAAAGGTTTGAGTTCATGCCGGCATTCTCAGGATATCCATACTGTAATCTGATATTCCCGGGCGTAATAATCCCTGATCCAAGAGGATATTTGTCATTTATGGTAACAGGCAATTTGCCATGGGCTCCTATGCCTCCCATTATTAGCTGGGCAGACAGCTCCTCGGTGAATTTGTTCTCCTGATATGCCAGCAGAAGGCCATAGGACTCCTGTACAGGTTCCATCAGGTCTATTGCGTACGGGTTGCCGAAGTAAGTGATTATCGTTCGGTTACTATCAATCAATTCCTTAAGAAAGTTGACCATGACCTCATTGATACCAAAATTCTTCTGAGGCTGCTGATCAGTTCCATATACCCCCGCAATAACAAGGTCAAATTCCGATAATTTGTCAAGCAGTTCCCTGTTATCTGTTACACCCTCGATCCATCTGAAGTTCTCTACGGTTGTATATCTGCCCAGCATATCCTGGTAGGCAGTTACCTGGGATGAGTTAATTGCCAGTGTCGCAATCCGGGTGCGATCGAAACCCCTGACCGGAATAACATTACTGCGGTTGTTCAGGAGGGTGAGCGAAGCTGCATAAAGATCCCTTATCAGTGCCAGCCCGTAAACAGGTACCATATCCTCTTCAATATTTTCAATTGTTACAGCCGAAAAGTTGCTAAGGCCGCACCAGTATTTCAGAGCGAGTATTTTACGGCATTTGGTTTCAATGTCTTCATCAGTTATGCTACCGGCTTTTCTGTATCTCTTTACTGCTTCGATAGCTTCCGGTACATCATCAACATATTCAAGAACATCGTTTCCTGCCGCGTATGCCATAGCATAGCACTCGCCCGGATCAGAATAGCCTGTCACCCCTTTCATGTTCATAGCATCTGTAACGATCAAACCATTATATCCAAGACTATCCTTGAGAAGTCCGGTAATAATCCTTTTTGACAGTGAAGAGGGTAAGCCGGGCGCAGGATCAAGGGAGGGAATATTCAGGTGGGCTGTCATAATGCTTCCTACACCATCATCGATCAATTTGCGGAACGGAAATAATTCAAGAGTATCAAAACGTGCTGAAGAGTGGTCCATAACAGGCAGGTCCCAATGCGAATCATAACTGGTATCACCATGTCCGGGGAAATGTTTGGCCGTGGCCAATATCCCATTATCCTGTAGTCCCCTGGAATACAATACAGCCTTTGCAGCAACATTTTCCCTGTCCTCGCCAAATGATCGGTAGTTAATTACAGGATTTTGTTTGTTATTGTTAATATCAGCAACCGGTGCAAAATTGACATTTATACCCGACCTGGAAAGCTGCCTTGCTACATCAGCACCCATTTTGTAGATGAGTGAGTCATCTGTTATTGCTCCGAGTGTCATCTGGAAAGGATAATCCTCAATATCGGACAGACGCATGCCAGCACCCCATTCAGCGTCGGTGGCAACCACCAAAGGGACATCTGATTTCGACTGGTAATGGTTTATCAGCTCGGCCTGTTTAGCTGCAGTACCCTGGAAAAAGAGCAGACCTCCGATCCTGTATTCCTTAATAAGATCAGTAACTTCAAGGTAGTGGGATATATCCCTGTTTGACCATGTAGCAACCCAGATACTTTGTGCAATCCTCTCATCCAGACTCAGTTGGGAATATACTGAATCAACCCAGGGGTGATGAAGGTATTTCATGAAAGGAGGATCAGCTACCTGTGCACTGCAGTTCAGTATAAAACTGCTCAGGAGAATCAGGATAGAGATCCTGAGTGGATTTTCAGGTTTTTTCATTTAAAAGAATATCAAACAAAATAATATCAAAAATAGCAAAATATAGAGCTTAAAATATTCCTGTTTGCGATCTCCGCTAAATTATTAATTTTACTTCTCGAGGTATAAAGGGTTAACAGGGTCAGTTTATGAAAAAATCCAGATTGCTTTCACTTGACATTTACCGGGGTATAGCGATAGCTTTTATGATTATTGTGAATACGCCCGGAAGCTGGAGTTATGTCTATTCTCCCTTGAGGCACTCAGAGTGGCACGGATGCACTCCAACCGATCTGGTATTCCCGTCATTTCTGTTCATAGTTGGTGTGTCAATGTGGTATTCGATGAAGAAATATGGACATGAGCTTAACAAAAGATCATTGGCGAAGATCCTTTACAGGACATCTGTGATCTTCCTTGCAGGATTTCTACTAGGGTTGTTCCCCTTCGTTGGTAAGGATCTGTCAACGGTTAGGATCATGGGTGTCCTTCAACGAATAGCCCTTGCATACGGTTTCGGAGCTATGATTTGTCTTTTATTCAGGAGAAAACAGCTCTGGGGTGTCTCAGTAATCATCCTGGTTGGATACTGGGCATTGCTTTATTTTTCAGGAGGGGATGACCCATATTCGCTGGAGGGGAATCTCGCCCTGAGAGTCGACAGGGCAATCATGGGGACGAAACATCTATATAAGGGATTTGGAATAGCTTTTGATCCTGAAGGACTGTTAAGTACCATTCCTGCTATTGTAACGGTTATAGTAGGTTATATGTCCGGAGAACTGGTTGGGAAGGGTTCGATAAATGGTGTGAATACACTTAAGATGGTCATTTACGGGATCGGCGCAATAGCAATAGGGCTTATATGGAGCACTGTGTTCCCAATCAATAAACCTCTCTGGACCAGCACATATGTTCTCTTTACCGCAGGAATATCACTGATCCTCATGGCTTTCCTCTACCTTGTTGTGGATGTTCTGAAAATAGGAGGCTGGACAGGATTCTTCAGGGTGTTAGGCATGAATGCCCTCTTTATCTATATAATGGCAGGACTGTGGACCATGATCATGTTGATGATCAGGATTCCGGCAGGTAATGAATCCATAACGCTATACAGCTGGATCTACCTGAAGATATGTGTCCCACTGCTCGGGAATATAAACGGGAGCCTGATGTTTGCGATCATTCAGGTGCTGCTAATGTGGGGATTAGGGTATATTCTTTACCGCAATAAAATATTTATTAAAGTCTGACATCAAGATTATTACAACCAGATGTCTGAAAATTGTTATGAATGGATATTGAAAGCCTAGTAATAAAGAAGTTCAGAGAATTCACCAGGAATGAACCGACAAAAATAGTCAACTTGCCTCTGTCGGGATCAGAGAGACTCTATTTCAGGATCACTTATGATATCCGTTCAGTTATCGGTGTATTCAATCCGGGCAAGGAGGAAAATGAGGCATTTATCGGATTCACAGATCATTTTGGTTCGCTGGATCTTCCTGTTCCTGAGATGCTCAGATATTATCCCGAAGAGAATGTCTATTTTATTCAGGACCTGGGTGATACAAACCTGTTTACATGGCTCGTCAATAATCGCCAGGATCCAGATTTTGAAAAGAAACTCGTAACATTATATAAAAAAGTCTTAACCAAACTACTCCTGTTCCAGATTGAAGGTATCAAGAATCTGGATATGGAACTCTGCTATCCTCACAGGACCTTCGACAGGCAATCGATGATGTGGGATATGAACTATTTTAAGTACATGTTCCTCAAGCTGGTTGCTGCTCCATTTAATGAGAAGAGGATGGAGAGGGACTTCAATACTCTGGCTGACTTCCTTCTTGAGGCTGGCAGTGATTATTTTCTCTATCGTGATTTCCAGTCGGCAAATATTATGATCATTAATGATGAACCCTGGTTTATTGATTATCAGGGCGGAAGAGGAGGAGCACCACAGTATGATCCTGCATCGCTGTTGTTTGATGCAAAGGCTCTTCTGCCACAATCTATAAGAGATTTACTGATAGAGTACTATGTTGATGAATTTACCAGAGTGACAGGACAGGATACTTTATGGTTCAGGCTTTATTACCCGGCTTTTTGCCTGATCAGGATTATGCAGGCCCTGGGTGCATACGGTTTTAGAGGACTGGTAGAGCGTAAACCCGGATTTGCTGATAGTATAATCCCGGCAGTAAGAGATATATTATGGATTATCTCCGGAGAAAAACTGGGAGTAGAACTTCCGGAGTTATTTTCAATAATTGAATCAATTCCCGGGTTGCCCAGATATAAGAACCTCAAGGATAAAGGTATATGAAGGCAATGATTATGGCTGCCGGCTATGGCAGCAGGCTTGGTGATGAAACAAAAAACAGACCCAAGATACTGATTGATATCGGGGGTATTACACCACTTGAGTGGATACTTCGAAAAATGAAATCGTCCGGTGTCAGTGAGGCGATCATTAATGTTCATTACCTCTCTGATCAGGTAGAAGATATGGGTAGCAAGATAGCAGAGAAGATTGGTATAGGGCTCTGTTTTTCCGACGAGAGGGAGGAACTGCTTGATACGGGAGGCGGGCTGTATCATGCAAGAGATTTCTTTGATGAAGAACCATTTATTTTATATAATGGGGATATTATATCTGATATCGATTTAAATGCACTCTACTCTTTCAATGTTGGCTCTGACTCTGTTGCCACCCTTGCAATAAGGAAACGACCGGGAAAACGGGTTTTTCTGTTTGATAAGGATGGTTTCCTGGGAGGATGGAGGAACACAGCAACCGGAGAAGAGATAATTACATTGCATCATGTTGCTGATCTCACTGAGACTGCTTTTTCAGCTATTGCTGTGCTTAAACCGGAGATCTTCACATACCTGCATAAGGGAGCTTATTCATTAAGGCCTGTTTACCTGGAACTTTCAGCGAAGAAACTGGTCGGCAGTTTCAGTCACGATGACGGATTCTGGATAGATATAGGCCGCATGCCCGGACTGGAGGCATGCAGGAAAATGTTGTCGGCCGGCAAATAGCTGATGTCTGGATCTTTCCCGGAGGTTGTTTTTGATTAATATTAATTTTAATAATTTTGTGAGCCAGAATATTTATAGCTAAGTTATTGTAATTCATTAAAATAAATTTAACTGTATATATGGGCAAAGTATTGATAATAGGTGCGGGTGGGGTAGGGACTGTGGCAGCTCATAAAATGGCCTCATTACCCGATATATTCGGAGAGATACTACTGGCCAGCCGGACAAAATCAAAGTGCGATACAATTGCTGAACGTGCCGGAAAAGACAGGATAAGAACTGCTGAAGTAGATGCTGATAATGTTCCGGAACTGGTGATACTAATCAGGTCTTTCAACCCTGATATAGTTGTAAATGTGGCATTACCATACCAGGATCTTCATATTATGGATGCATGTCTGGAGACCGGTGTATCATATCTCGATACTGCAAATTATGAACCGCCTGAAGAGGCGAAATTTGAATACAGCTGGCAATGGGCCTATCATGACCGGTTTAAGGATGCAGGGATCACCGCAATCCTGGGATGCGGATTTGATCCCGGAGTAACCGGTATTTATACCGCATGGGCTGCGAAACATCATTTCGATGAGATCAGTTACCTTGATATCGTTGACTGTAATGCGGGCGACCATGGGAAACCTTTTGCAACCAATTTCAATCCTGAAATAAATATACGGGAGGTAACACAGAAAGGTAAGTACTGGGAAGGTGGCGGGTGGCGGTATACTGAACCGCATGAAATACATAAACCTCTGACCTATCCGGGTATCGGGCAGAGGGAATCATACCTTATTTATCATGAGGAGCTTGAGTCGCTCGTAAAAAATTTCCCTTCACTTGAACGGGCCAGGTTCTGGATGACCTTCGGGCAGGACTACCTTACCCACTTAAGGGTTATACAGAACATAGGTATGGCAGGAATAGAACCAATAAGCTACGAGGGAAAGGAGATAGTTCCGATACAGTTCCTGAAAGCAGTATTACCGGATCCGGGAGAGCTGGGTGAGAACTACACCGGCCAAACCTCCATAGGATGCAGGATAAGAGGTCTGAAAGATGGGAAAGAGAGGACATATTATATTTATAACAACTGTTCGCACCAGGATGCTTTCAGGGAGACCGGTGCTCAGGGGGTAAGCTATACTACCGGAGTACCCGTTGCAATTGGAGCTATGATGTATCTGAAAGAACTATGGAAGAAACCAGGCGTTTTCAATGTTGAGGAGTTCGATCCTGATCCTTTTATGGAACAATTGAACATTCTTGGTCTTCCGTGGCATGAACTTCATGATATAGACCTTGAGTTATAACAGACTTTTCAATCATAGATGAACAATGCCCATCGATTATTATAAGCTACCTTCTCCCTGCTTCGTAATTGAGGAGAAACGGCTGAGGAAGAATCTTGAGCTAATTAAGAATATTGGGCAGGAGGCAGGAGTGGAATTCATCCTTGCTTTCAAGTCATTTGCTATGTGGGGTGTGTTCCCCATAATGAGGGAATATATCAGGGGAGCTGCTTCCAGTTCACTCTCCGAAGTAAGGCTTTGTCATGAGGAGATGGGCAGTAAGGCTCATACCTATTCTCCTGTATACAAGGAGGAAGAGATTGCGGCAATTCTGGAGATGAGCTCACATATCACCTTCAATTCAATTGCACAGTATAAAAAGTATCATGAGATAGTGAAAAAAGCAGCGAATGCAAGCCCCGGGCTCAGGATAAATCCTGAGTACAGTGAGATTGCCCATGGACTTTATAACCCCTGCTTACCCGGTTCAAGGTTCGGTGTCACAGCCGAACAGCTTTCGAAAGGTCTCCCGGAGGATATAGAAGGACTTCATTTCCACCTCCTTTTCGAAGCCGACTCCTTCATTTTTGAAAATACCCTCAAGGTTGTGGAAGAAAAATTCGGGCATCTCTTTTCAACCATCAGGTGGATAAATATGGGTGGGGGACATCTTGTCACACAGAAGGATTATGATACTGCACACCTGGTCGGGATACTAAGGGAATTCAGGGAAAGACATGATGTTGAAGTGATCCTGGAGCCCGGCAGCGCTTTTGCATGGGAGACAGGAGAACTGGTCTCCACTGTGGAAGACATAGTTACAAACCAGGGTATCAAAACCGCCATTCTCGATGTCAGCTTCACTGCGCATATGCCCGACTGCCTTGAGATGCCATATAAACCAACGGTAATAGGAGCTGTGGAGCCTGCCCCGGGCCTTCCAACCTACAGGTTGGGAGGAAGCTCATGTCTTTCGGGCGACTTCATTGGCGACTGGTCGTTCCATCGGGAACTTAAACCGGGCGACCGTATTGTATTCTGGGATATGATGCATTACACATTGGTCAAAACCACAACCTTTAACGGTGTACGGCATCCTTCTATAGTATTATGGGACACCGATAACACCGCCAGAGTGATAAGGAGGTTTGGATATGAGGATTATAAGAACAGGCTCTCCTGAAAAATTAAATCTCTGCCTGCATTACAAGTGGCAATCTTCAAGGTTATCAAGAATCACCTTCAGTCATCTGTTTGTCAAAAACATATGACCAAGTGAATAACCTTTAGTAATTTTCCACAGGAACTTGTCTTAAAGTTTCAACGGCACAAAACAGGTAAAAGGCTTGTTTTTAACATAGAGCTCAACAGGAGAAGAAGGTTCAAATGGATTTATGTTTCTGCAGAAAACATATCCATATGAGCCTTTCGGATCTTCTTTACCACCTGGCTGTTGTAAGACAGTTAACAGCGCTGTTCCTGCGAAACTAGTACTCTTTAATCACCATCTCCTTGCTGATCTCAAACCCTTCACCTTTAAGCGTCAGAGTATAGTTACCTGATTTCGGGAACCTGAGGTATTGAATGAAATATGGAGCCTGGTTGTTATCCTCTTCAATTACAAGATCCCACCTGTACTGGTTAAAACCCCTCTTACCATCCAAAGAGGTATTCCACAAAACCGTCATATCATCTCTTAACTCAAGGTTCACTCTGCTGTCTTCAATCAGATAAAAAGTAATATTTGTCTTTTCTAATGTAGTATATTCCACATCATTGTGGGTATCGTTTCTTTTGGGCAGTGTAGCCTCAGGAATATCAAACAGTGTATTATATGAGACCAGTTCACCGGTAGCAAAAGCAGTATGAACAGGTTTCAGGTTCATCTTGTAAATGCCCCTGCCATGTGTGCCGGCTACCAGGTCCATGGCACTTTCCTGGATCACCAGGTCGGAGATTGCACAAGCAGGCAGTCCGGGCCCCAGCAGTGACCATGATTTGCCACGGTCAGTCGATATATATACTCCCCTGTAAAGACCGGCATACAGGATATTCTCATATACGGGATCTTCTATGATCACATTTGCCACTTCATCGGGCAGATTGGAGGATATCGATTCCCATGTATTGCCATAATCTTCAGAGACATATAAATAATTCTTCAGATTGTCATTATTTATACCTGTGATGGCTATATACACTCTTGCTTCCGAGTATTTTGACGGGCAAATACTTCTGATGTATTCTTCCGGTAGCTCTTCCCCGTATTCGATCCATGAATTTCCATCGTCCCTGCTCGTCCAGAATATACCGGCATCGGTGCCAGCATAGAGCAAACCCTGTTTTAACGGCGACTCCATAATTGCACCAACGGTAGTCGATCTGTTCCCTTCCCTCATTGATTCTGACAGGTCTGGTGAGATCAGATCCCAGTTATCTCCCTTATCGGTGCTCTTAAACAAATAATTGCCTCCATGGTAAAGGGTACTGCTGTTGTGAGGAGAGCAGAAATATGGAGCTACAAAGGCATAGACCTGTTTCCCTTTGTGATCCTGAGGAAGTTTTGGCTTTATTGAAACTGAGTGGTCCTCCTTCATGTTCTTACGCTTGGCAGCGCCGTTCTGGGAACTGTAATAAACAATATTTGGATCGTCAGGATCCGGAAAGGTAAAACAACCATCGCCACCGGCCCACGCATCCAGCCAGACATAATCCCATCCATCAGGATATCTGGGATCCCATTCCTTTGATGGTCCATATACCGATGCATCATCCTGTACACCTCCGTAAACCATGTACGGATCCTGATTATCAACGGATATATCGTAAAACTCACCTGCCGGGATGTTGTTATGGTGCAGCCATGTTCTACCTTTGTCGAAGCTCTGGTACAGTCCGCCATCATTACCGAGAAGAAGCCTTTCGGGATTTGAGGGATCGATCCACAACTCACACATATCCAGATGCAGCGGAGTAGCCTGGCTGGGATTAAGATGAAATACCGTGCCTCCAACATTCTCAAATGTTTTCCCTCCATCAATACTGTGAGCCATTCGTACACCAAGGGCAAACAACTCGTCATCATTGAATGGATTCAGGTAGATATCGGCAAAGTACCATCCTATACCAGGGAAGATAAGCAATTCTTCGTCGTGACTTCTGTTCCATGTTAAGCCGCCATCATTTGTAACATATACCTCTGCAGCCAGGTTTTTATTCTTATTCAGGTTATCCACGAGAGCGTAAGCTTTGTCAGGATTGGTTTGCGATACTGCAAGTCCGATACGGCCTGTCTGAGGTCCATCGGGCAATCCTCCTTTCAGATGTTCCCATGTCGATCCTCCATCGATGCTTTTGTAAACTCCACTCTCAGGACCTGATATGCCGGGGTTATTCTCCCACATCGAGGCATAAATAATATCTGGATCTGAGGGTGATATAACGACATCGTTTGCTCCCGTTCGTTCATTAACATACAACACATGTTCCCATGTGTTGCCTCCATCAATAGTCCTGTACAAGCCCCGGTTGCTGTTAGTGCTCCAGAAATGACCAAGAACCGCTACAAATGCTATATCAGGATCCTCCGGATGGACCGCGATCTCCCCGATATGATATGAATCGGTGAGTCCTTTGTGCTCCCATGTCTCACCTCCGTCAACCGATCTGTAAACTCCTGCTCCGGGCATTGTAAAATTACGTGCCTTTTTAAGGCTTTCGCCAGAACCGAGCCAAACTATGTCAGGATTTGAGGGAGCAACGGCTATATCACCGATTCCAAGTACCGGCTGATTCTCAAATATCGGCTTCCATGTTAATCCGTTATTTGTTGTCTTCCAAAGATTCCCTGACCCAAAGGCAACATAAATAGTACCCGGGCTGTTCATCACTCCCTGGACTGCTTCAACCCTGGCTGAATTAACTACCGGACCGAGATGTATCCATTCCAGACCGAACAGTGAGGTTTCCTTAAGCTCCATATACTCATCAAATGAGTCTAGCAATGGATTGCCCGTCTCCTGGGCCGTTAACGCGGGATATGTACTCATAATGACAATAGCTGACAGCAGGATAGATCTTGAAAATTTCATGATTTGTAGGTTTTTGTTTATTTATTCATTCATTGAGTTACTTAGTGATTGACAAATATAATCCTATCAGATTTGTCATGGAATAATCTTCGAATTAATTTAATATAATTTAACAAATGATCCTGTAAATTAAAAGATTTACTCAATGTGCTTTCTGCCTCAGGACGTCATACATTAGTCAAAATTAGTTGACTTCAAGGCCTGTTTTTTCTAACTTGGATTTTAAGTACCTCACTTAAAACCAACCCTATCATGGAAACCCTTAAACGGACATTATTAATAATAGCGCTGCTTTTTATGGCTGCGTCAGTTATTGCCCGGATACCTGAAGCCCTCTGGTATAATGATACCTATTTCAGCCGTGGATATGGAGGAACTTACAACTACTTTGATAAAAGGATTACAACAGGTCATTCGGTGGACAATGCATCCTATAATGAAATAATACCTGTATTAATTGAAGCCATCAGGGAGCAGCAGGTAACTATTGATAAACAGAATCTGGATAGAGGGAGATGCGGGAAGAGATACGATCCCTTCGGGGCCAGATCAATGAGTTAAGGAATCTGATAATCAGTAATCCGGGAAATTAAGTAGAACTATCCTGCTCCGGAATTGGATGATTTTTAATTTTTTTTGTATTATAACATGTTTTTTCTATTTTGTTCCACTTTTTATCTGCAATCAAATTGAATCCGTCATGAAGAAATCAAGGTGTACAGTTATTTGCATGTTACTGTTATTTACATGCCTCAGTTTAACAGCCCAGGTTCCCAATGGTATTAATTACCAGGCTATCCTGAGGGATAATAGCAATAACGAGATTATCAATGAACCCATCGAGGTGAAATTTGGTCTGATCACCGATTCACCTGCCGGTACCCTGATCTGGGAAGAGCAGCAAAGCGCGGTCACAAACGACTTTGGACTCTTCGGCCTGATAATCGGTGACGATCTTGCTACAAGGACAGGTGGCACCCATGCTGACTATACTGATATTATTTGGGGAGCTAAACCTATGTATCTGAAGGTGAGTATTTTCTATGATGATACGTGGAAAGACTTTGACCCGCAGTTGATAAATTCAACCCCTTTTGCCCTGGTCAGTAAATCCTCTGAGGACGATGAGGATACCTTTCCCGATAATGAACTTATAGAAACCCTTGTTTTAAATGGAACAACACTTGAGGTAACTGAAGGGGGAGATATAAAGGCAGTTGATCTCAGTTCCTTAAAGGACAGTCCGTTTACTATGAACGCCGATACTGTCACCCTTATTGGTGGCTCCATTAGTATCGGGGCACCTAATCCGGGTCGTTCCAAAGTAGCAATTGTGAGCCAGGATGACATGTCAGAAGATGCTCTTTTTGAGGTCAAACGCTCAGATGGTCAGACAATATTTGCAGTATATAATGAGGGCGTAAGAATTTTTCTGCCTACAGACCCTGTAACCAAAGGACCAAAAGGTGGATTTGCCATAGGCGGGTTTGATAATACAAAAGGAGATTACACCGAGGATTATCTGTGGGTTACACCGGATAGTATAAGGATGTATATTGACAAGACACCGGATGGTAAAGGGCCAAAAGGAGGGTTTGCAATAGGAGGATTCGACAGGACCAAAGCGATAATCGATGAATATATGGTAGTCAATGGTGATAGCACCAGGTTCTATATTGACAATACCAGTGCGAAAGGGCCCAAGGGAGGATTTGCTATCGGTGGTTTTGATAATACAAAGGGTAACAGGCAGGATTATATGATGATCAATAATGATAGTACAAGATTCTATATTGATGATACAGGTGCGAAAGGGCCCAAGGGAGGATTTGCTATCGGTGGCTTTGATAATACAAAGGGTAGCAGGCAGGATTATATGAGGGTTACAATGGATAGCACCCGGTTTTTTGTAAACGATTCAATCGCCGGATTTGGGGTTTCCGATGTTCAGTCGGGTACTCCAAAAAGTTTTATGCGGATGGATAAGCAAAACTCTTATATTGGCCATGAAAGTGGTGTAAAGGCAGAACCAGAAGCTATTTATAATTCTTTTATTGGCTATCAGAGTGGTACGGAAAACCTCAAGGGAAGGAAGAATGTATTTGTAGGATATCGTGCGGGTTATAATAATAACCAGGGACACTTTAATATCTTTATTGGCAATGAAAGCGGACAGGCTAATAATAGCGGTGGTTCAAACCTGTTCATAGGTAATAAGTCGGGCAACAAAAATAATAATGGAAACGATAATGTTTTTCTGGGCATTTCAGCAGGTCTTGAGAATTATGATGGTTCCAACAATACGTTTATCGGTCCAAGGGCAGGCAGGGATAATACAGATGGCGGTAATAACGTTTATATAGGCTTTCAAAGTGGCGGTATACAGAAAGGATCAGGGAATGTGCTCATAGGGGCTAACTGCGGATTGTTTGAAAGCCAGGATATGAATAATGCATTGTTGATAGACAATTCTTCCCATTATTTCGAACCCCTGGTTACAGGCAGTTTCTCAGCTCAGACATTTCATATCAATGGTACGCTGACAGCAACCGAGGTTGCCAAATCATCAGATATTGGACTTAAGAAAGATATTGAAAATTTAACAGGTGTGATTGATAAAATAATGCTTCTGAATCCTGTTTCGTTCTATTATATCCAGGAAAACAGAAACAGTATCATGTTAAGTGATAAAAGACAATACGGACTTATTGCTCAGGAGCTGGAGAATGTCTTTCCTGATCTGGTTGGCACCGACAACTACGGGTATAAGACCATTGATTATATGAATCTCTTTTCATTGCTGATCCCTGCCGTGCAGGATATGAAGGAGGATCTGGATGTCAAGGATCAAACTATCTCTGAAATGAAGAGAAATCAGGATGAAATGGTTAAAATGATCCAGGATTTACAGACACAAATAAGCCAACTTAATAAATAAACCAACTATAAAGAATTAATTATGGCAGCGACAACATCTCCTCAAGACAAATTCGCTTTCCTTTTCAGCGGAGTTAAAGATACCGATCCTTGCAATGATCTGGAAATGATCTACAACACACTTGTTAACTATTATGGATTTAAATCCGATAATATTAAGGTTGTGTATGGTGGAAACGATCTGACAAATGCCTCCTTTGCTCCAGCCGGAACATCAAGTGTATCCAACGTGGCTGAGTTCACAGCAAGTTATGATGCTTTCATAACAACAGCTCCAGCTAACAATGGAGGCCATTCAATAGCCAGCGTTCCGGCCTTGGGAGGTCATAATACCGTATTGGTATTCCTTACCGGGAATGTTACATCTGCACCCGAACTGATAATCAATGAGGACCCCTCAACTCCTGTGACAATTTCGGATTCCCAGCTATATGGTATGCTGGATACTGTTCCTGCAAACCAGATCAATGCAGAGATGCATTTTGTAATTAATACCGACAATGCTCTTGATATTATTGACTCCATCTACGGAAGTATGATAGTTCTACGATCAACATTCACAGCATCCTGTGGAAATGGAGAAACTGCTCCTTCTGACTTTGTGGCCCAGTGGACAAATGCGCTTAAGCTGAAGGAAAAAGATATGGGCGGAGGGTTATTTGAAACAGCTGATACCTTTAATTCAGGCGCACTTGATGATCCCGATAATCTTGTAAGTCTAAGGGAAGCAAGCCTTTATGCCACCGGGAATACAGATCTTTATATGTACAGGAACTTCATGGATGCGGGTGAGGATATTAATTGCTTCCTGGGAAAACCGAAGATGTATATAAATGACGGCCCTCCTGAAGCACGATGGAGGAGCGAGGATATCTGGCTTACCCATCCTGATCCTCCATACAATACCGATGCATACAAGGATCTGTATGTATGTGATGATCCGTTACAACCGACTGTTAATAACAATTTTGTAAATATAAGGGCTCGTAATCTGGGAACCCATCCGGTGAGACTATACTATGTTGGTGCCCTGCTTACTCCAACGGGAGTAACTCCTGACGGTGAGAAGGCGCTTAAGGAAATTGACATATTTGGAATTGACGGAGCGGGTTATAAGCCATTGGCGCCGGGCACTGCCGCATCAACTGATAATACAGATCCTATGGCCGAGTATCAGGAAACACATATCGCTGTAATAAACGATATGTTCTTTGATGATGCCGGACACAGGTGTATCAGGGCAAAACTCAAAGATGTAGCCGTTACGGATACTGATATGAATAGTCTTAGCGTATATACTATGGATGATGAAGCTCAGAGAAACATCAATCCAATTGAAATATGTGGAGAGAAGAGTGGTGATACAGGAGGCACGGGTGCCGGAGGTGAAGAAAAAGAGGACGACGTAAAGGAGAAATCAATCTCCAGATATATGATTAAGAACACTTTTGACACCCGGAAGAAATTCAGGATAATCTTCCCCAGGAATTACCATAAAGCAGAAGAGTATTTTGATTTTCGTTGGGATTGGGGTAAGGCTATCAGGCCGGTGTCAGGTTTCGGAGAGGAAAGGGTACTGGATGATGTAAGATATGTTGACTTCATGCTCTTACCCGGTGAGACAAGAATCCTGAACCTGGCTTTATCAGCAAAAACAGATAAGAAGATCACGAAACCATTGGAGCTTGATTTTGACATACTGGTTGAAGGAGACTGGGACTTTACCAGAATTGCCGGGCACGGACTTCACAACTTTTCCCGGCATGCGTCTGTAGGTGGCTTTACTCTTAGCATAAAAACAGGTAGTGCTGAGCTCACAGGAAAGCTCGATATCGGAGACCTGGCAAGGGATGCGGTATTGCATATTCGCACCCCTGAGAACCTGCAGAAACAGGATTTCACCTTTGAGAAAGACGGAAGTTTCAGGATAACCGGCCTGAATCCGGGAACTTATTTCCTGAGTGTGATTACAAAAAAGGGTAAATCAAAAGAATATCTGGTACGGTTAAAAGATACCGAAAGGCATCATTTAAAGCTTGCCTTGCGAGGTGTAAGACTGGTTGAGAATAAGCCCCTGCAGGAAAAGAAATAGCAAAATAGGCAAATAAGGGGGTGAATCAAAACATAAAAATTATTGAAGCTCCTCGCTGCAAGCAGCGAGGAATCTTCGATCCCGATAAAACTTGTTTTATTTGCTCGCTAACCCCGCCGCAAGCAGCGGGGAACCGAGTTTACGAACTCGGAGAAGCCAATGCGCTCGCCGGGATTCAATTGTTATGTTTTAAAAGTCAATCATAAAATCTCAACATATTAATAAATAGCTATTTATAGATTGAAGTGTAATGCAAAAACAATTATCATATGACTTTTGATACACCCCCAACCTTATACGGACGGTCAGATTGTAAACCCTAACCCTAATTCTTTAAGTATATCATCATCAGGTTTTGAGGTTTGTTTGTTCCAACCCCTCAATTCATAATATTTATCCATATTCTCTGTGAACTTCTCACGGTCTACTATCGCTCCTGCATGATCGCCATAGGTAAACTTGTTCACAAAGAATTTCTCAGGAATTGTGTCATCTTCACGTCTGAAACCATCCCTGTAATTGAACATCTTTTCAATGGTGAATATCCTTGTTCCGGCTTTATTGAACTCATCCTCAGTCCATTCAAGTCCGGTAATTGCAGCAAGGAAATGTCTGTACTCCAGGTCGCCCCTGTACCATGATGATGCAAAGCTGCAGGCTCCCAGTGAGTCTCTGAGGCAGGCTGAATCCTGTCTCCCGGCACTCCCGCCGTTCATATGACAGGCACCTCTGTTGGCAGTGGCATAGCAAATTGCCCAGCTGTCAGAATTAACGGGCACGTTCCATGCCGCCAGTTCATGACCCTTGACATGGATAGCATAATCGGAAGAATTTCCGCCAATCTTTTCCGCCAGTGCTTTCACCCCTTTGCAGGCAAGGTCGCCAATTCCTTCCCTGTTGCAGATCTTATGGATCAAAGCAAGAGAAGCCTCTACATTACCCCAGGTAAGCTCTATTCCATCGAGGAATTCCTTATCTATGTCTCCCTTTTCGTAGGCTTCCATAAGAAAACCAAGGGTATTCCCAACAGAGATTATGTCGATGCCATAATCATCGGAGACAAAGATCAGTTTCTGCAAACCGTTAATATCTGATATCAGAAGATTCGCACCCAGCATGGTACCTGTCTCATATTCCGGTCCATCGTGTACCTGTACGTTATATGCTCCTTTTGCAAATCCGCTTTTCTTACAGGCGAGTTGACAGGAGAAGCATGCAAAATCCCTTTTCCATATCTTTTCCCTGTTGGCCTCTGCCCCTATTTTTTCGATCTCAGCAAATGTACCTTCGCTATAGTTCTTTACAGCTTGAGTACCCCCTCTCGATGATGAAGTAAGGGCATTTGCCGTACCTCCGTGGCGCCAGGATATGACATTTTGGTTTTTCTCCATGAAGGATCGGCGCACCTTTTCAAGAAGATCGTTGTATTTCTCCAGGTCAGAAACATTGGGCATCTTGTTTCCGCGGACAACAACTGCTTTCAGGTTCTTGGATCCCATAACACATCCTGTGCCTCCACGCCCGGCTGCCCTGGCTGCTGTGTTAAGAACGCATGCCATTGGCACCAGATTCTCACCTGCCTGACCAATGTAGCACGATTCCCATCTTCCTTCACCAACTTCACTATGGAATATCTTGTCCAACTCATCAGTCCCCATTCCCCAATACCTGGAAGCATCCTCAATTGTCACTTCATCGTTAAGGATCTTAATATATACAGGCTTTTCAGCTTTTCCGGTAATTAGCAGACCATCATAACCGGCAAAACGCAGTTCGGGCCCAAAGAAACCACCAATATTTGAATAGCTTACAGTTGAACCATTTTGAAACTCTGAGTTCATTGCCGAAGTTCTTGGTGACTTGGTAACTACGCAGGTTCGTGATGAAGAGGGGATAGGCAGACCTGAGAATGGTCCCGGCATAAACATCAGGATGTTTTCAGGTGATAAAGGATCGGTACCGGGTTTTAGTCTGTCCCACAACAATTTTGCACCAAGTCCTCTTCCCCCAATGAATCTTTTAATGTCTTCGTCGGGTATCTTTGTAACCTTGCTCTTCCCTTCAGTGAGGTTGACCTCAAGCAGTTTTCCGTAGTATCCTTGTGTAGCCATTTTCAATTCACCTCCTGATTAGGGTTATACAATTTCTTTATCATCTTTTCTGCAATCTTTTCAGGTGCGAGGTTTGACAAATCTCTGTCATCATCCAGTTCGATATATGCCAGGGCATCATATGGACAGTACTCAACACACTTAGGGTTACCTCCGCAAAGAGTGCACATACGCATTGGGCTACCTGTGTCAGGATCCGGTTTTATCACACCTGCTCTTCTTTTACTGCACTCGAGGGCACAACTCTGACAGCCGATGCAGCGCCCGAGATCATTTGTTATAGTCATAAGTTCAGTATCCCTGTACAGGGCCTTTCTTCCAGTTACAGGATCGGGTTCAACAGGGCATACCTCAACGCATGGAGCATCATCACAGAGGGCACACGTGGAGGGAATATCGATATCAGGATTATAATGAAAAACCCTTATATTCGAAAGAGAAGGATTCCCTAATCCATTTAGCTTCTTTCCATTAACTAAAGTCTGATGATTAAAGGAAGAGCATACAGACTCACATGTCCTGCATCCGGCACATTTCTCAAAATCAATGGCAATTACCTTGATTTTACCTGTGACAGGTTCACGGTGGATATTAAAACCATATGAACCCAGCACAACGACCCCAGTCGCACCTAGTCCCAATCTCTGAAGGAACCGGCGCCTGGAACAGCTCTGGTTAATTAATTTGTCGGGCATATCGATTGGCATATTGAAATTATTGCACTGAGACAAGATACCATTTTATTGATTATAGTTCAATTAATTGGATCTGCATAAAATTACATATCGTTTATAACTCTGATTACCGTATATTGTTTATGCTTTATATAGTTGATATCTTTGCATCCGATGAAAAGGAGGGTTGTAATAGGCCTGTCGGGAGGTGTTGACTCCAGTATTGCTGCATGGAAGCTTAAGCAGGATGGCTTTGATGTTGTGGCCCTTTTTATGAAGAACTGGCACGATACCACAGGGGTTCTGAAGGGAGACTGTCCCTATGACGATGACATAATGTTCGCAGAATTAGTTGCCAGGAGACTCAAGATTCCTTTTTACCAGGTAGATCTGAGCATTCCATATAAAATGAGGGTAATTGATTATATGTTTTCTGAATATGAGAAGGGAAGAACCCCTAATCCTGACGTGCTATGTAACCGGGAAATAAAGTTCGACTCTTTTGTTGAGGAAGCCAATAAATTTGGAGCAGATTATATTGCTACAGGCCATTATTGCAGAAGGGATCAAATTACCGGTAATGGAACTGATATATACAGATTACTTGCAGGGGCCGACAAAAACAAGGATCAGAGTTACTTTCTGTGTCAGATAACCCAGGATCAGCTTAGCAGGGTCATATTCCCGATAGGTGATTTTAAGAAGCCCGAGGTAAGGAGGATAGCTGAAGATCTCAACCTGGCCACTGCGCAGCGAAAGGATTCTCAGGGTATATGCTTTGTTGGCAAGGTTGACCTTCCGACTTTTCTGCAGCAGCAGTTAAAAACCCGGACCGGGAGAACAGTAGAGATAAGTACGGATTGGCATTATCCGGCTATAATCAGTGGTTTGCCAGGGAATGATATTGGCGATCAGGAACTCGAAAATATTTGCAGGCCATATGATTACAATCCTTCTTCGGGAAAAACAATTGGGAAGCATGAAGGAGCATATTTTTTTACCGTGGGTCAGAGGAAAGGAATAAATATTGGTGGATACAATGAACCTCTGTTTGTTATTGGCCTTGATGTCGAAAAGAACATATTATACGTGGGCGAAGGGCAGAGTCACCCAGGACTTCATAGAAAAGGGCTGTTTATAAAAGAAGACGAAATACACTGGGTGCGCCCTGATCTGATGCTTTCGGAGAATGAAAGCAGAGACTATAAGGTAAGGATCAGATATCGACAATCCCTGGAAACTGCGAGGTTATTCAGACGCAGAGAGGGGATCTACATTGTCTTCAAAAAACCTCAAAGAGGAATAGCACCCGGTCAGTTTGCAGCATGGTACGATGATCAGGAGCTGATTGGTTCAGGAGTGATCCACCGGTAGGGGTTTACCTGTTTTCAGCCACCTCTGCCAGCTCATCTCCTTTCAGCCTGTAAACGATCCAATCATCCATGGCCTTTGCTCCAATGCTTTCATAGAATTTCCGGGCAGGATTCCAGTCAAGAACCCACCATTCAACTCTCCCGCATCCGCGTTCCTTTGCCAGTCTGGCAATTCGCCGGAGTAAAGCTGTTCCGACACCTCTTTTCCTGTATTCGGGCAGCACATAGAGATCCTCAAGATAGATACCTGGCTTACCCAGAAAGGTGGAAAAATTGTGAAAGAAAAGTGCAAATCCAACCTCCTCTTCATCTAACGATGCAAAGATTACCTCAGCATATCTCTTCTCTCCAAAAAGGTACTTCTCAAGCATCTGCTCCGTTGCTTCAACTTCATGTGCTAATTTCTCATATTCAGCAAGTTTCCTGATAAAAGATAACACTTTTGGAACATCTTCCCTTTCTGCATTTCTGAATCCAATAGGCATAACTCAACAATTTGGTAATAGTCATAAATATAAGAAAAATAGGTATATTTATCTTCAATCATGACCCAGGGCAAACTAACCAGATATAGCGCTTCAGCAGGATCAGGGAAGACCTATATTCTAACAGGTGAATATTTGAAGTTCCTGTTTAGTAACAGATATAATTACAGAAAGATCCTTGCAGTTACATTCACGAATAAGGCTGCGGCTGAAATGAAAGAGAGGATTCTGACGAACCTGTTTCTGTTATCGGGTGGTTCATCCTCAGATTATGTTGAAAGACTGAAAGAACATACAGGAAAGGATGAGGAATACATCAGGAAAGAGGCTGGGGTAATCCTCAGGAACATTCTTCACGATTATTCCAGGTTTTCAGTTGGAACAATAGATAGTTTTTTTCAGAAGATACTCAGGTCTTTTGCTCAGGAAAGTGGACTTCATGCTGGTTTCAATCTTATACTCGACCATACTTCAACACTTTCTGATTCATATGACAGTTTACTGAAAGATCTTGAAGAAGACCCTCAGTTGCTGAACTGGCTTATTGACTTTTCCAGGCATGAGCTTGAGGAGGGTGATGACTGGAATCTCAGGAAAAAAGTGCTGGACCTGGGCCAGGAGTTATTCAAGGAGGTATACAGGATCCTTGACAGGAATAATAAAATAGTTAAAGACCGAAAGGTCATTTCAGATTCAATCAATGAATTGTATGCTATCATAGCAGGTTTCAGATCAGAAGTTAAGATCATTGCCGGGGCCAGTCTGCAGATAATTGATCTCTATTCCTTAAGTGAAACAGATTTTCTGGGTGGAAGCAAAGGGATGCTTCCCTTTCTCACAGCCCTGACAGCAGGCATTCCTGACAAATTCAATAATTACGTAAGGATTGCTGTTAATGAGAACAGATGGTCCAAAAAGGATCATTATCCTGAAAACCTGAAGGAGGCGGTTGAGAATGGATTAGGGGATAAAATAAAATTACTCCTGGAATATTACGATAACAATATTACCGGTTACAGAACTGCCGAGGAGGTGCTTAAGAATATATTTACCATGGGGATCATTTCTGATCTTTCAAGAAAAACCAGGGAATTAGTCTCAGATGAAAACAGGTTTCTTCTGTCGGATGCAGGTGATGTTATCAGTCAGATAATCGGTGAAGACCAGGCACCATTTATATATGAAAAGATAGGAATCAGGTATGCCAATTTCATGATTGATGAGTTCCAGGACACCTCCCAGATCCAGTGGAGTAATTTCAATCCTTTGATCAGAAACAGTATGGCAGAGGGCGACAATAATCTTGTGGTTGGTGACACAAAACAGTCCATTTACAGGTGGAGAAACAGCGACTGGAATATTCTCCGCAATCTGCATTCGCAATATCGCAATGAGAACTTTGAAAATGAAAAACTTGATAATAACTGGAGAAGTTGTGCCAATATAATTCAATTCAACAATTATCTGTTCACTGTGCTTCCCGGCTTGCTTTATGAGCAGGCAGGTGAATCGGGATCCGGGGAACTGGGTGAAATATATTCTGATGTAAAGCAGAGGGATCCCGGGAAGAAGGAGGACGGGTATATCAGGATTAAAGCCATTAAGGCAATAGAGAATGAGCACCAGGAAGATCTTGTTCTGAATGAATTGCCTGGTCTGCTTGAAGAAATCCAGGATAATGGTTACGAAGCTCATGAAATTGGAATTCTGGTAAGGAAACATGATCAGGGAAAAAAGATTATCGAACGTCTGATGGAATACTCAATGTCGGTATCCGGAGAAAAAAAGCATAAGTATTCATACCAGATCATTTCACAGGATTCGCTTTTCCTTTATCTTTCTCCTGCTGTAAACCTGATAATTTCGGCGCTCTGTTTTTTAACGGACTCAACTGATCATCTCAACAAAGCCAATCTGATATATAGCTCCGTTCAGTCAGGAAACACTTCTGATGCTATCGACCGGCCCCTCCTGTTGGGGATCACCGATTCTGACGCACCTGATAAGGATCTTCCCCCGGGATACAGGGAGTTTTTCAGCCGGATACTGCATCTGCCGCTGTTTGAAATGATTGAAGAGATAATTGTATTCTTCGGATTATCACATAATCCATCGAACATTCCGTTCATCACAACATTTCAGGATCTTGTCCTTGAGTTTTCAAGTACCGAGACCAATGACATTCCTTCATTTCTTGAATGGTGGGAATCAGAAGGTCAGAAGAAAACAGTCTCGTCATCAGACCAGAAGGGTGCAATTCAACTCATGACGATCCATAAATCAAAAGGATTACAATTCAAGGTAGTGATAATGCCATTCCTGTCGTGGCGGTTTTTTAGTGAGAGGAATCCTGTTTTATGGGTGTCAACAGAAGAAAACCCTTTTAATAAGATTGGTTCTATCCCGGTGAGATACAGGCAGCAGCTTGAAAATACATATTATTCAGAGTATTACCTTCTTGAGAAGGACCAACAAGTCCTGGATAACCTAAATCTTTTGTATGTTGCATTTACCCGATCTGAAGAATGCATCTATGGATATATACCCCAGGGTAAAATTAAGAGAAGGGATGCAGGATACTACATAATTAAGTCATTCGAAAACAGAGACATAGCATCGGATGTACTTGGAGCCTCGGAATATTGGGATGATGAGAGAGGAGTGTTTGAGTTCGGATCAGTACCCCTGAGATCACATTTGGAAAAGAAGGAAACCGATGAAAAGCCAATTGATATTGATTACCTGACAGGCAGAGCGGAAAGCAGGCTGATCTTTAAACTTCACGGTAGTGAAGCTGTTTCAATCATGGATGAAGAACGCCGGAGCCGGATCAGGTATGGTATCCTGATGCACGACATTTTTGCAGGGATCCGCTCTCCGGCTGATATAGACAAAACACTCAATAATATGCTGGGCAAGGGTATTATCGTATCGGGTAACATTGAGATGATAAAGCAAGATCTTAAGCGCCTGTTAAAACAGGAAAAGATCAGTGATTGGTTCGACAGATCAAACAGGATAAAAACAGAAGCTGATATTTTGCTGGATAGCGGCCAGACAAAAAGACCCGACCGGGTGGTTTTCTTTGACGATAGGGTAGAGGTAATTGACTTTAAGTTCGGGACCGAAAATGAAATAAACAGAAAGCAGGTTCAGGAATATGTCGAAATACTGGTTAAGATGGGTTATGAAAATGTAAAGGGATTCTTATGGTATGTGAACATGGGAAAGGTAGAACCGGTTTAAAGCAGAGAGCAGTTAATAATGGAAAATCGCAATAAAAGAGCCAGATTTCTATGGGATCATGACAGAAGGTTCAATGCTTACTCAAATTATTTTACCAGGATTTTCGGTGGCAGGGTGCAGAAAGTGAGTATTGATGCCGGCTTTACCTGTCCTAACCGGGATGGAAGCGCCGGTGTCGGTGGATGTACCTTTTGCAATAACGATGCCTTTAATCCGTCCTACTGCACACCTGATAAGACGATTACCACACAAATCCTGGAGGGGATCAGTTTTCATAAAAAAAGGTATAGAAGAGCCATTGGTTATCTTGCCTATTTTCAGGCATTTTCGAACACGTATGCTTCGATCCAAAGGTTGAAGGAATGCTACCGGGAAGCACTTGAGATACCCGGAATTATTGGTATCGTAATAGGTACCCGCCCTGATTGCATTGATAATGAGAAACTTGACTATTTTGAAGAATTATCGGGCCAGGTCTATACTGCTATTGAATACGGGGTTGAATCATGCTATGATAAGACACTGCTAAGAATTAATCGCGGCCACAATTTTGAAGCATCCAGGAAAGCTATTATAGAAACGGCAAAACGCAAGATCAATACCGGCGCGCATTTTGTTTTTGGCCTTCCGGGTGAGACAAGAGAGGAGATGATGGCTGAATCTTCGATTATCTCCGGGCTGCCACTTACTACGGTGAAATTGCACCAGTTGCAGATAATAAAAGGTACTGCAATGGAAAGGGAGTACCTTAATAATCCTGGAGAATTCGAATTATTCGAACGGGATGAATATGTAGATTTTATTATCAGATTCCTTGAAAGGCTCAATCCCTCGATTATTGTTGAGAGGTTTACCGGTGAAGCGCCTCCTGATCTTATATCAGGACCCAGGTGGGGTCTGAAAAGAACAGATCAAATCATGGATATTTTCAAAAGAAGAATGGAAGAGCTTGACAGCTGGCAGGGAAAACACTACAAGAGCAGATAATGAGAAATATTGTTTTGAAATGATAAAAAACTGAGGGAATGCAGTTATTCTTAAAGGAGGTTGCTCATCAGCTGTTTGAAGAATTTGGGAATGAACCGGATAACCACTGCGTTGTATTCCCCAACCGTCGATCCTCACTTTACTTTTCAAAATATCTGGCTGAAGAAACTGACAACCCGATCTGGTCACCCGGATTAGTTACAATAAATGAGTTATTTATCAGGGATAGTGATCAGGTCGTTGCAGATGAAATAACACTTGTCTTCGAGCTATTCTCCGTTTATAAGGGATTAAGGAATAGTACGCCGACCTCACTGGATGACTTCTTCTTCTGGGGTGAGATGATGATCAACGATTTTGATGACATTGACAAGTATCTTGTCAATGCGCGGACGCTTTTCAGCAATCTTAAGGATCTTAAGGAAATTGAAGATCGATTCGGAGGGCTTTCTCCGGAAACAGCGGAAATTGTCCATAAATTCTGGGCTAATTTTGCTCATGGCAGAATGACCGCCGAAAAGTCTGATTTTCTGGCTGTCTGGGAAATACTCGGACCTTTGTATATGCAGTTTAAAAACTTATTGCGTGGCAGGGGAATAGCCTATGAAGGGATGATCCTAAGGGATCAGATTGAAAAACTGGAATCCGGGAAGTGGAATCCGGGCACCGATTTCAGCTGCTATCATTTTGTTGGATTCAATGCACTCAATCTTTGTGAGGAGAGATTAATGACGCAACTGAAAAGATCCGGTGTAGCCCGGTTTTATTGGGATTATGATGATTATTACCTTTCTGAGAAGAATCCTGAATTCAAGGATGTGCCACACGAAGCAGGACACTTCATTACTGCAAACCTTAAAAAGTTTGGACAGGATCTTTCAGGCAGCTATTCCTATGGAAATTTGATTGGAAATAACTCAAAGACAGGGAAATGGAAGGTATACAGTTCACCTTCAGATATCGCCCAGGCAAAACTGGTTCCAGCCATTCTGGATTCTTTTGGCAGCCTGGGAGATGATCCTGATGAGACTGCAATAATCCTTACCGATGAGAAACTGTTACTGCCTGTACTGAATACAATGCCAGAAGCTGTAAAGAACACTAATATTACAATGGGTTATCCGCTTTGCCAGACTCCGCTTTACAGCCTTGTCCATAATTTGCTTGGATTACAGAAAAACCTCAGGATTGAATCCGGTTCAATATATATGCTCTATACTGATGTACTAAGAATTCTCAAGCACCAGTATATCGCTTCCTTGCACGGGGACGAATGCGCATCCTTGATCAGGATAATAAATGAGGAAAATATTATCAGCATCCCTTCAACGATGCTGTGTACAAACAACCTGTTTGAACTACTCTTCAGAAAAGCAGAAGGAGCTTCCGGCCTCGTCAGCCATCTCCGGGACATTATTGCCTGTCTTAATCCTGACCGGAGTTTAGATTCTGATAAAAAGGAGGAAATAGGATCGAGTATCATTCTGCGCAGGGAATATGCATACAGACTGACGCTTGCACTCAACCAGCTTCAATCCATATTTGAAAAGTCGGGACAGGAAACAGGGATTAATATTACAATCAGATTAATTGACAGGATTATGAAAGGTCTTATTATCCCCTTTGCCGGCGAACCATTGAAAGGACTTCAGATTATGGGAATACTTGAAACCAGAGCCCTTGATTTCAAAAATATAGTATTCCTTTCTGTCAATGAGGGTAAGCTGCCAGGAACGGTCGCCGGTAATTCATATATCCCTTATAACCTTCGCGAAGCATTTGGTCTCCCAACGATAAAGCACCAGGATTCCATCTATGCCTATTATTTTTACAGATTACTGCATAAAGCGGAGAATGTATCATTCATTTACAACAACAACTCAGAGGGGATCAGATCAGGAGAAATGAGCAGGTTCCTGCTTCAGCTGAAATATGGTGCAAACAGACCCGTGTTCAGGGACACCAGGTTTTTAATCGTTCCGCCCGGCAGATTTAAGGATAAGATCCCGAAGGAGGACAGGATAACGGACATACTTAAGCACAAGTATATGTCAGGCGGGGGTGAGCACTTTCTGTCGCCTAGTGCCCTGAATACATGGGTTGTGTGTCAGATGAAATTCTATTATCAGTATGTTTCCGGACTTAAGGAGCCCGAGGATATCATGGAAAAGGTTGATTCACCGGTACTGGGTAATATTCTTCATGAGGCAATGAATCAGCTCCTAAAACCATTTATAGGGAAAAAATTGGGGAATGAGGAAATTTCAGAGCTCAGGAGCGACAAAGATTTGATCAGCCATGTTGTGAGGGGAGCAATAAGAAAGAAGTTTCTGAAGAACGAAGAATCCAAAATCTCAGGAAGCAATCTTGTCGTATCTGAGGTAGTAACAGATATGATCGAACGAATTTTGGAGATAGATGCGGATAGTGCTCCGATTGAACTCGTTTCCCTTGAAGAGAGGCATACTACCATTATTACTGTACCAGCAGGCAACGATACGATTAATGTATCTATTGGGGGCATGATCGACCGGATTGACAAAGTAAGGGGGGTAACCAGGATCCTGGATTATAAATCGGGACGCGACAGCCTTGAAGTTACTGACCTTGATAATCTCTTTGAGTATAATTCCCAGCGTAACGGTGCTGCATTTCAGACTCTTGTTTATTGTGAGATATATTCAAGAATACATCCGGATGAGACGGTAAGGCCAGCACTCTATCCGGTACGGAAAATGTATTCAGACAGTTTCAGGGATCTGTTCGAAATTAAAAGAGGTGAGTCCGCAGGATCAATATTTGATTACTCTGCAGTCAGGGAATATTTCCTCAAAAAGCTTGAAATCCTTATTTCAGATATTTTTGATAAGAGTGTTCCGTTCAGAATGACCTCAAGGACCGGTTCCTGCACCTATTGCCCGTTTAACATAATGTGCAGCAGGCAGAATGTGAAATAATAATTGTATATTTCGCTCATGGATTTACACTATTCATCATATAAGGTTGAAATAAAAAACCTGAAATATATTACTGATGATGGGCGAAAGTTCCCAAGAACTGCTATAGTAGCTTTCTTCAATGAAAAAGGCGAAGAGAGCGGAACAGAACTATTTGGGAATCTTGAAATCGGTGATATCTACAATTTAATAGATAACGGGGCAGAACTGAACCTGGATAATTGCTATATTGAAGATTTCTCACTCTCATATTACCGTCAGCATAGCGGGATTGAAAAGAAGCAATATGTTAGGCTAAACAGCTTTTCAGCAAAGAAGGCTTTTTTTGAGGCCCATCTGGCAACTGATTTTACATTTGCAGATTTTGGAGATTCAGGGGTTTCTTTTGAGGAGAGCCAGTTTGCAAAGGGCAGAGTGCTGTTTAACAACGCAAAGTTTGGAAAAGGTGATGTTTCATTTTCCGGTATTTTTGTAAGAGACGGACACATTGAATTTACAGGTTCCGCATTTGGTGACGGTGATTTTATTTTTAAGAATGTAATTGTAAAAGATGGTCTTAAGGACTTCCAGGATATAACATTTGGAGCCGGTGAAGTAACATTTGCCAATTCGGAGTTCAATTCAGGTGACCTCCTTTTTATTAATACACATTTCGGAGAGGGAAAATTCATTTTCAAAATTACCAGGATTACTTCAGGCAGGGTGGATTTTCATTATTCTACCTTTGGTAACGGGGATGTGGTTTTTGAAAGAGCTGAATTCGGTGATTCCCGGGTTGATTTCAGAGCTGTTGATTTCGGAGACGGAAGAGTGAATTTCAACAGGTCAATATTCGGGAATGGTGACATAACGTTCGAAGGAGCTACGTTTGAAGGTAGCCGTTTTTTCTTCAAAAGGGTTTCAATGGGGATAGGCAACAAGGATTTCAGCCTTATGGAAATGAAAGAGGCTGAAATAGATTTTGAGAAGACTGAATTTGGTAATGGTGCACTAAGTTTCAATACATCCAAATTTAAGGTACTCAGTCTTAGGTCGTGTCACCTCGATCATTATGTTGACCTCAGAATTGCAGGCGCAGAAGAACTTGATCTTTCTGATTCTATTGTGAGGGATATTGTTGACCTTGAACCATATAATGCTGATGTGAATATTAGGATTCTCAACCTGTCAGGGATGCGTTTGCTGGGTAAGCTTTATTTGGACTGGATGCGCAACAATTGTAAGGAAGCAATACTTGAACAGGAGTCAACAGATCTCCAGATGAAAGCTGAGCAATTCAGGATATTGAAGGAAAATTATAACGTAACCGGCAAATATGATGATGAGGACAGGGCGTATGTGATGTTTAAAAGACTTGAAGCAAAGGCTGTTTTAATAGAAAGCAGAAAAACCAGAAAGGGCTTCAATCTTCTTGCATCATATCTGAATTTCGGATTCAGGTGGCTTGTGTTCGATGCAGCAGGCCAATATGCAACTAATCCGGTCAGGGTTCTTGTTTCAATGGGGGTATCATACATTGTTTTCAGCCTGATCTATCTGTTTGAGATGCTTTTCACCCGGGCCGATATAATTGCTTCGGTTAATGATAACCTTTCTCAGGTTGCCAGAGCATTTTACCATAGTGCAATCACATTCCTTACCATTGGTTATGGCGACCATTACCCTTTTGGGGCTATCAGATGGATGTCGGGAATTGAGGGATTTGTTGGTCTTTTCCTGATGTCCTACTTCACAGTGGCGTTTGTGCGTAAGATATTAAGATGAATTGTGACCAGGTTCACGTTGGAGAGCGACCATTTTGATCGCGGTTATTGCTGCTTCATCACCTTTATTCCCGTACTTTCCTCCCGATCGATCGATAGCTTGCTGCTTGCTGGAAGTAGTAAGCACTCCAAATATGAACGGTATATTGTAGCTAAGGTTTAGCCTGCCGATACCCTCGGTAACTCCCATGCATACATATTCGAAATGAGGTGTTTCGCCCTGAATGACACAACCCAGGCATATTACTGCATCAACCTCTTCATATTCCACTATAAATTTAGCTCCAAGAGGCAACTCAAAGCTTCCCGGTACATGCTTAACTATAATATTGTCTTCTATAGTTCCATGCCGCATCAGAGTTTCTACTGTTCCCCTTAACAGAGACCAGGTTACCTCATTGTTCCAGTCAGATACAACAACACCGAATCTCATATCCGAAGAGGAGGGAACGAGTGACGGGTCGTAAGAAGAGAGATCTGTGGTGGCCATCAGGAATTATTCAGATACTTTTACCCTGGCGATATATTTCTCAATATTATTGCCTTCGTTACTGTCAGGATATTTTTCCTTTATAGTCTGATACATTTCCAGAGCCTTTTTCATGTTTCCTGACATCTCGTATAGCTGTCCGGCTTTAAGCAGGTATATCGGGTTATAGAAAGAGTTTTCACTATAATCGACAGCTCTCATATAGTATTGAATACCATTTTCAATATCATTAAGTTCCACAAATGCATCGCCAATACATCCAAGGGCTACAGGTGAAATAGCTTTATCCTTTTTCTTAAACTTTTCAAGAAATTCAATAGCATCTTCAAATTCACCCATACGAAGAAAGCAGACACCTGTATAATAATTGGCGAGGTTGCCAGCCTTGGTCATTTTATATTCATTGGCTATGTCGAGGAATCCAAGATAGTTGCCATCACCATAAACAGCAAGGTTGAGTGAATCCTTTGCAAAATAATTTTCAGCAACATACATCTGCGAAAGAGCATCCTCGGTTCTTTTCTCCAGGTGGTTTTTTACCAGCCATACAGCACCTACAATAACAACTACAATTGCCAGGCCGTATAATAGCGACCGGTAATTATCTTCAATAAACTGTTCCGTTCTGGTTAGAGTTTCCTCAACACCACCCATTGCTTTACTATCTTGTTTTTTCTTTGATTTAGCCATTTCTGCTTATCTATTATTTACCTGAATCTCATTCAATTTCGATTCCGCAAAAGTAGCCTTTTTCATCTTTATTAAAAACAATTGATAAAAAAAAATCGATGGCAGGATAACTTGATATTTCCAGATCGAGAGGTGAATAACAGGCAGGTTTTAAAGATGGATTCTTTTTGTAATTTTGTAAACCTGTAATAACCCGGTTTTATGTACCTGAGCAAGATATTACTTACCAATTTCAAGAACTATGATGGGGCAGAGCTCATTTTCTCACCAAGGATCAACTGTTTTGTGGGAGATAATGGCGTTGGAAAGACAAATATTCTGGATTCAATTCATTATCTGTCACTTACCAAGAGTTATTTTACCAACGTAGATCTTAACAACATAAAGCATGGTGAGGATTATTTTATAGTAAAAGGGGAGTTCCGGAATGGGAATGACAAGAATGAAGTCTATTGTGGTTTCCAGAGGGAGAAGCGTAAAGCACTCAAACTAAATGGCAAGGAGTATGATAAACTATCAGATCATATCGGGCGATTCCCTGTAGTGATGATTTCTCCTGCTGACAACAGCATAATATCTGAGGGAAGCGATGTAAGACGCAAGTTTATGAATAATGTGATAAGCCAGTATGACCGCGGATATCTCGAGGAGGTTATAAGATATAATAAAGCCCTTAAGAATCGTAACAGACTTTTGAAGGATTACGGCAGGGCCGGCACTTCTGACCGTGAAATGCTCTCTCTGTGGGAGCATCATATGATACCTGCTGCTGGAAAGATATACAGGGAAAGAGAAGCCTTTATTAAAGAGATAATACCTGTTTTCCAGGAATACTACAATCACGTATCAGGGCAAAGGGAGGAAGTTGAGCTTGTTTACAGATCACAACTGGAAGGTCAGGAAATGAACAGACTGTTTGACGAATCTTATGAGAAGGACAGGATTATGCAATACACCACTGCAGGTATTCACAAGGATGATTTGTTATTAATGATGGATAGTTATGCTATAAAAGATCTGGGTTCTCAGGGCCAGCAGAAATCATATCTTGTTGCCTTGAAGCTGGCCAAATTTGAGTATATTACCAAAAAAGGGGGGAAGAAGCCTGTCTTACTAATGGATGATATCTTCGATAAATTCGATGAAAAAAGGGTGAAGCAAATAATCAAACTTGTTTCTGATAACAAGTTCGGTCAGATTTTCATAACGGATACTCATCAGGAAAGATTGGTATCTATACTTGAAGGAGTTAATATCGAATATAAACTATTCCGCATCAACAAGGGAGTCGAAGAGGTTATCTCCAATGGTGATGCTTCATAATAAATCATGAGGAGAAAAAAAACACAGTCGATGTCAGATGTCCTGTATGAGTACAGGAAAGAGATGAACATCGATACAAAGCTAAAGGAGGTTAAGCTTCTGCGTTCATGGGAGGAGATTGCAGGCAAAGCTATTTCGAAGCGCACTTCAAAAGCATACATACGGAATAGGAAGCTATATATACATCTTACATCCTCAGTTGTCCGGAATGAGCTGATGATGATAAGGGAGGTATTGAAAGAAAGGTTAAACGATGCGGCCGGCGAAATACTTATCGACGAAATTATCCTGAAATAGCCCTGATAAAATAATCTCCGTTTTCAATCCTGATCTCTTTCCTGAATGATTTCCGGGATCTGAAATGAAAGGATCTCCCATTGTAAGTCAAATGCACTTTACTATTGTCGATAGTTATGGTCATTGAATGATGCTTTCCCTTATCCTTAAGAACTGTGGCCATCAGAAGAGCTTTTTCGACACCATCACCTCTTCCAAAATTCCATGTTTCATCCGGAAGTGCCAACCGGTTTTCATCATAAATAGATACATTCTCAATATGAGATACCGCTTTGTATATCTGGTCCTCAGTCAAAGATGAAAGATCCTTGACTGATACTGGATTTCTCTCGATAGATGCCTTTATAAAGGGATACCAGTCAATTGAGTTCATATCCCTGAAAACATACAGAGCCAACATTGCTGTCTCTGACTCATTTTTCAGGTCACTGATCTTATGCAAGATATCCTCCCTGGTATCAGTGCAAGCCGGTTCGGGATATTTTACCTTTAGGAATTCCTTATCAATTCCCGGGAGCCTTGGCTTGATTGAAATGAAACTAACGATATCATCAAACATCTGGTCTGCCAAATGATTGCTCTGTCCAGAGAAAATCTTAGATAATCCCTTTCTAACTGAGTTGTAACTCACTCCTTTGCTCCGCGAAAGATATTCCTCAACATCATTTAGAAGGATCTTGCCCTCAAGCGGAGAAATGCTGAACTCGTCACCATCTATCTCCTTTATCAGGGAGGATCTTGACTCATTAGTTATATTGTACCTGCTTGAATGTTCATATTCAAACATTTTTTCAAGTGAGATATAGATTTTTTTGGACTGGTTACCTGCCTGATACTGAAACAATTTCTTATAGACAGATTTAAATCGAAGGAAATTAATTAAAACCTCGGCTGACAGACTCGTATTGAGATATTCATTAAGGCAACTCAGGAATTTCTGATAATCTGTTTTATTTATAGTAGCTTTTTGGTAATTAATGTGAATGTATCCGGTAAGGTGCGATACTATAGTTACCTTTTCGTTTTCCAGCGCCCGTCTGGCTTTGGTTGAAAGGCTGGTACCATTATACCACATATTCTTGGTAACAATTCTCCTGTTATTGGTAAGAATTCCTTCTCCGGCAGTTATAAAATTCTGCGAATGCAGCGGGGTAGCTATCAGGAAGATTCTTTCAAGAGGTATTTTTGCAATAAGAAACAGTGCTGCTGCAAAAAGGGCGGAGAGAGACACACATTCACCGGCGCCTGAGGAGAATCCTTTCTTATGCCTGAATGCCTCCATTGCCTCAACTGTCTCTGTTTTCCAATAAGGGATTATATCGGAATTGTATTTATCGAGGCCGAAGTGTTTTCTGATATCAATATCAAAATAATACTTATCTCCTTCGTAACCGAATAATGCGTTGGAATGTCTCAGGATAGACGTATCAAAGAATTCACCGAATCTGGATAATTCAGCATTCTTACTGGTTAGTCCCCAGGTTTCGAGATCAAGATTAAAAACATAATTTTGAATTATGTACTGCTTTACCCTGTTCACCCTTGCGATCAGGTTCTTTTTCTCAATGTCCTTGAACCAGGGATCATTGCGCCACGACCATATCACCGGCGACATAATATTTGCCAGGATAAGGGGCCAAAAGAGCTCCGGGAATATAAAAATTTCCATATCGGACAATGTGAATGCCGATGATAATCTCTCAAGCTCTTTTTTATTATAAGTCATATTTGGTCTGAAGATTCTTATAAATTAACCAAACTCCGGAATTAATCCTGGTGAATATCGTGAATCCTGACAAAATCCGGATCAGGGCTAGAATCTCTCGAATGCCGAAAAGAAGAAGTTAGCTTCAATCATTGCATTTTCTGTACTGTCTGATCCGTGCACAGCATTCATTTGAAGTGATGCAGCAAATATTTTCCGTATTGTACCCTCCTCAGCCTTTTCAGGATCGGTGTTCCCTATCAGATTTCTGAATTCTTCAACAGCATTTTCATGTCTTAAAATCATCACAACAACCGGTCCTGAAGTCATAAATTCTACAAGATCTTTATAAAATGGCCGCTCACTATGAACCGCATAGAACTCCTCAGCCTGTGGTTTTGTCAGTCGTACCATCTTTAATGCTGATATTTGAAAACCACCATCATTTATCATTGCTAAGATGGGTCCTATATTTCTGTTTCTGACAGCGTTAGGTTTGATTATGGCAAATGTAAAATCATCTGGCATGTTGTATCAATTTATTTAGCAAACATTATTATTTCCTATATTTGGAAAATTATTGTTCAGGATGCGTAAATCTTCCGGTAAATATATAAAAGAATTATCTAAACTTATAGATGAATCGGGTACTATAGGACTAATCTGTCATATCAATCCTGATGGTGATGCGATAGGTTCGATGCTGAGTCTTTATCATTATTTGACCGGTAAGGCCAAGGTGTGCAAGATGATATCACCAAACGGCCTGCAGGAGTTCCTTCTCTGGATGAAGGGGACAGAATATATTACTAATGCAGAACTCGAACCGGGCAAAGCTCTGGCTTCAATAAAAGAGAGTGACCTGATCATACTCCTTGATTTCAACCATCCGTCCAGAATTGGCAGACTTGATAACTACCTGAGGGATAATAAGCGAAAAATAGTTCTGATTGATCACCATCCGGTACCTGAGGTAGAAGCCGATTTAGTAATCTCAGAACCATCACTAAGTTCAACCGCCGAGCTTATACTTGAGCTGGTTATGCATCTCGATGGAAACAGTTACTACAACCGGGATTTTTTTGAATCGGTCTATGTAGGAATGATGACCGATACAGGTAACTTCAATTTTGGATCATTTGATGGTAATACATTGAGAAATGTAGCCAATATGCTTGACTTTGGTCTCGATAAAGATTACATTACCAACAGGATATACAATAATTTTTCCGCTTCGAGGATGAAATTGATGGGCTTTGCACTTTATGAAAGAATGATTGTCCTGGAAGGCTATAATACTGCTTATATCTACCTTTTAAGGGAAGACCTTGACAGATTCAATCATTCAAGCGGGGATACAGAAGGATTTGTTAATCTTCCTCTTACTATCGAAGGAGTTGTTTTCTCCCTGCTCTTTATTGAGAAGGAAGATAACATCAAGTTATCGATGCGCTCAAAAGGGAAATTTGAGGTCAATACTTTTGCCGAAAAGTATTTTGACGGAGGAGGTCACAGGAATGCGGCAGGAGGAAGAAGCCCTCTTCATATCCATGAATGCCTGAGTTATTTTGAAAGTTTATTACCCGAAATTAAAGAGCAGCTGAATGAAATTTCCAGAGAGATCAAATAATCTTATTTCAGTAATCTCCATTCTTTGCGTGATTATGATACATGGTTGCAGAAACAGTGAATCACCCGATAACAACCGGAAACTTTCTGCCGAACAATTAATGGAAATCAACCATCAACTTGTGATAAAGGATAAAGAACGGACTGAGAATTATATAAAGCGGAAAGATCTTAAAATGGAAGCAACCACATCGGGATTATGGTATTCAGTTATATCAAAAGGAGAAGGGGAGATACTGGATGAAGGATCTGAAGTATCCCTTGAATATGTCTGTACCCTTCTCGATGGTACAATATGTTATAGCTCGGAAACAGATGGTTTGTATAAAGTGATAATTGGAGAAACAGAGATACCCGCCGGTCTGGATGAAGGTCTCAGGAAACTGACATACGGCAGCGAAGCATTTTTTATTATTCCATCCTATCTCGGGTACGGTTTAATGGGTGACGGAAAGAGGATCCCGGCCAGGGCAATACTGACATATAAGGTAAAAGTACTTGAGTAGGGTTTATTTGATTTGCATGATTTTTGAGAGATTTGCGATGGTTATGACCAAAAAATGAAAAGGATGAAAATAAGTAATATGAGGATTGCACTGGGAATATCAATATTGGCCGGATTAGTAATGGTTTATGCATGCAGAAAGGATGATTTAATGTCAGAAGAGGAAATCATACAGAGTTACCTGAAGACACATGATATTGTTGCTGAACCTACTGAAAGCGGGTTATACTACATTGAGTATATTGAAGGTTCCGGAGATTATCCTGTATATCTTGATACTGTTAGGATAAACTATACCGGATCTTTTGTGAATGGGCAGATATTTGATGCAAATACTGTTGAATTTACTGTGGGCGCAGACCAGGTAATAAAAGGATGGGAAGAGGGGATATTATACATGAGAGAAGGAGGGAGGGCTCTGTTAATTGTTCCGAGCAAGCTTGGCTATGGTTCCACCGGCTGGTATAGTATACCTGGAAACACTGTTCTGGTTTTCCAGATGCATCTTGTTGATATTAAGTTTGGCCCAAATCACCGGTAAAATAAAAGGCGCATTTGTTTGCGCCTTTTATTTTACTGACATTCAATATTTTACTGTTTTACCAGCCTATCCAGGGTGATATTCTTTTCCTTGAAGAAATCAACATATTTTACCCAGTGATCATTCATAAAATCGTCGATCATTTTTTCAGCTTCACCCATTGCTTTCAGGGCATCTTCTACTGATCGTTCTTCACCCTCGGTCAATTTATCAGTAGCTGAGTAAAGAACATTGAGACCAAACATTCTACTTCCCAGTCCGTCAAACCGGTTTGTGAACAACCTGTTTAAACGATTGAATTCATCATTTACAGCAGAATATACTTTTTTGTGTTCTTCTGCGAAGTCCATGTCACTAGTGATCAGATCATTCATCTTCGTGAGCTTGTTTCTTACCCCAAGAAATCCCTCGTATTTGGAGTTATAGCGTTTTACATCTTCCTGGATCTGATTTGCTCTCTCCATATTCATTCTGACAGCATTGACATTTGGTTCGGGCAATCTCGGATCAGATTCGACTTCGATCTCAACTGTGGATGTTGTCCCGTTGAGTGAAGCTGTGACAGTATATTTACCTGGTAGAACTGAAGCACCCCTGCGCCGGAACATGTTCCTGCCTTGGGGCCTCTGCTGCTGATTCCTGATCATTCCTGGCAATTCCGGAGGATCCATATCGAACCTCCAGCTGACTCTGTTAAATCCCTCCTTATATTCGAATTCAAGGTTACGAAGCACCACCCCCTTATCATCGCTTATTGTAAGGTTTATTTTATCATCTTTCTTTTCTTTTGCATAAATGGTAATAGTTGCTTCGATTTGCCTGTTTTCACCCATAAACATTCCATCACCCCTGTAGTAATAACCTGGTAGGTTTTTTGTAATGGCCATAACACCTGAGGGAGGATCGAACAGCACAGTCTCCTGTTCCAGCAGACCGGTTCCGACTTGTGCCAGCTTCCTTAAGGGACGGATATCATCCAGGATCCAAATTGACCTTCCGAATGTGGCTATGACAAGATCATGTTCTCTCGGATGGATCACCAGATCATAAGTTGAGACAGTTGGAAACTGGTTTGTCCATTTATTCCACGTCTTCGATCCGTCGAAGCTGACATACAGTCCATACTCTGTACCGAGGAACATAAGATCTGGCTCTACCGGGTCCTGAACAAAAGAAAGTATATAACCCCATACATCATTATCATCAACTATTTGTTTCCATGTCATACCAAAATTTGTGGTTTGGAACAGGTAGGCTGAATAATCACCCTGCCTGTAGTTATTTACCACTGCAAATGCTTCGCCAGCGTTGAAATCAGAAGCTTTAATCTGTGCCACCCAGGATTTTGGAGGCATCTCCTTGATGTTACCGGTTACATTGGTCCAGGTACTACCACCATCAGTAGTTATTTGAATATTACCATCGTCGGTTCCTGCCCAGAGAAGGTCTTCCTGTAACTTACTTGGAGTAATAGCAAGGATAGTACAGTGATTTTCTGCCCCGGTTGCGTCAATGGTCAAGCCTCCGCTTTGCCTCTGTTTTTGTTTCTCAGAATCATTCGTGGTCAGGTCTGGTGAAATAATCTGCCAGCTATCTCCACGCGTTGTGCTTTTGTGGACAAACTGGCTTCCAAAGTAAATTGTATTATTATCAAATGGATCCTGGGCTATGGCAGTATTCCAGTTAAATCTTAGTCTGGTACCACCTTCAATCTGGGGACGAATACTCTTTCCTTCCCCTGTAAGGAGATCAATCCGTCTTAATGCTCCACCCTGCGATTGAGCATAACAATATCTTGGATCGCCAGGTAACGGAAGGGCATCAAATCCATCTCCGCCAATCAGGAAATCCCAGAACTCATTTATCAGGCCGTCGTTTGTCCATGCATATGCAGGTCCGCGCCAGGAACCATTATCCTGCAATCCGCCATACACATTGTAAGGTTTTTCCATATCTACAGCAACATGGTAGAACTGCCCTACGGGAAGATTGGTTATATGCTGCCATGTTTCCCCCTGGTCATAGGTTATCGCAAGACCACCATCATTCCCATCGATCATATGCTTCGGGTTTTCAGGGTTGATCCACCAGGCATGATGATCAAGGTGTACAGTGCGAGCTATGCTTTTCGGGAAAGTAAGAGCCCCATCCTCACTTACGTTTATTCCTGAAAACAGGGTGAATACCCTGTTCTCGTTTGAAGGATCAACATATATTTCCGAGTAATAGAATGGCCTGTTTCCAATATTCTCTTCGCCTCTTTTTTCCCATGATATCCCACCATCATTAGATCGGTAGATTGCATTAGTCTCAGACTCGACATGTGCGTAAACAACACTATTATTACTGCGGGCAATAGCAAGACCAGCACGACCAATTTTATCAGGAAGTCCTTTTGCAAGCCTGGTAAAGTTGTCGCCACCATCAAGGGTCAAATATATTCCCGAGCCCTCTCCTCCGGAATTAAAGAACCATGGCCATCTTTGATGGTCCCACATGGCAACAAAGATCTTATCCGGATTTGCAGGATCCATAACCATGTCGGCAACACCTGCTGACTCGGTTGTGTATAGTATCTGTTTCCATGTTTTACCACCATCAGTAGTCTTATAAACCCCTCTTTCTTTATTTGGAGCCCACGGACTTCCGATTGCACCAACATATACAATATCGCTGTTATTTGGATTAACCAGTATCCTGTGAATATGCCGGCTGTTTTCAAGCCCGGCCAATTTCCAGGTCTTCCCGCCATCGAGACTTTTGTAGAGTCCAAATCCACCGGTAACACTATTCCTTGGGTTTCCTTCTCCTGTGCCTGCCCAGATAATATCCGGACGCAAGGGATCGATAGCCAGAGCACCAATCGAACTAACTTTCTGATCATCAAATATTGGCTCAAAAGTGATCCCTCCACTTGTTGTTTTCCATAAACCACCGGAAGCTGTTCCAACATAAAATATTCCTGAATTGTTTGCATCAACAGCGATTGCGGTCACCCTGCCACTCATTCCTGCGGGACCAATATTCCTTGGCTTCATACCATGGAATTGGTCCATATCAATAATCTGTCCGGTTAAGCAGACTGTGATCAGGAGGAATGTTACCATTAAATCTAGTTTCCTGTAAATTTGCATAAGGCAATAGCTTTAAATGATTAATATGTAGCAATTTATCAAAAAGAACTGAATCGGTGGTGTGAGCCGGATGTGTTTAAAAATATAATTACTGTTTTGGGTTTAACAACAACCCAGTATAAACATGGCCGGCTTCTTATTTATATCGGGTAATTTTCTTTTCCAGTCTCTTATAGGTAACGTTTTAACATATTCATTATCAGACGTCAGGTCAACGGCAACTGAGAGAAGAGTCTCATCTCTGCAATACTTTACAATGTCATTCAATAGTTTCTGATTTCTATATGGTGTTTCCATAAACATCTGGGACTGACCCTTTAGTGCTAACTGCTCAAGTCGCTTTATCATGGCAATGCGTTCATTGCTTTTTACAGGGAGGTACCCATTGAAAGCAAAGTTCTGACCATTAAGTCCTGATGCCATCATAGCCAGCAGTACTGAAGAGGGTCCCGTTAATGGGACGACCCTAAAATCCAGCTTATGTGCCAGGAAGATTATGGGTGAACCAGGATCGGCTACTCCCGGGACACCCGCTTCGCTCATTAGTCCAATATCCAGTCCTTTGGTAAGACTGCCCAGAAATCGAGGATGCTCATCAGAAGATGTGTGTTCATTAAGGAGGGCAAATTCAGTCTCATCAATTGGGAATTCAGGATCAATCAACCTTAGGAATCTTCTTGCAGTCCTAACATCCTCGACGATAAAACTGCGTAATCTTTTAATAATGGAAATTACATTTTCGGGTAATACATGTCTGAATTCTGTAGTACCCAGAGTCACCGGTACGAGATAAAGTGTGCCTTTCACCAGTAGAATTTAGTTCATAAAATTAAAAAAAAAATTCCTGATCTGATATTCGAATAAGAGCAATGAATATTTTTTATTACTTTTCTGTTCAAAATATTGAAATGTGAAGATTACTTTTCTGGGTACGGGAACCTCACAGGGAATACCGGTAATTGCTTGTGATTGCAAAACGTGCAGTTCATCTGATACTCGTGATAAGCGACTCCGAGCATCCTTGCTGGTTGAACTGGAAGGTAAAACAATGGTAATTGATGCTGGTCCGGATTTCAGACAACAGATGCTTAGGGAAGATGTGAGGCAGCTGGATGCAATCCTCCTTACACACGAGCATATAGATCATATAGGTGGAATGGATGATGTCAGGGCTTTTAATTTCAAGAGCAACAAGGCTATTGATATTTTTTCTGATGAAAGGGTCCAAAAAGCGATCGAGCGCCAATATACCTATGTATTCTCGGAAGCGGGTTACCCTGGTGCTCCAAAAATGAATTTACACCTGATAAGTGACAATCCCATTGATCTCTTCGGCACTTTTATTTATCCGATAAAGGTTTTTCATCACAAATTGCCTGTCTATGGCTTCAGAATTGGAGAGATGGCATACATAACTGATGCAAACTTCATTTCGCCGGAATCCAAAGTAAAATTATCCGGGATTAGACATTTTATTATAAATGCACTAAGGAAGGAAAAACATCTCTCCCATTATAGTCTGGATGAAGCGCTCGATCTGATAAATGAGATCGCTCCTGAATTTGCCTATATTACACATGTTGGCCATACGATGGGTTTGCATGAAGAGGTAACAGCCACCTTACCCTCAAATGTTATGCTGGCATATGATGGTCTTTGTTTTATTTGTTAGAATAGTCCGGTATTCTACCTTCGTTTATAACTATTTTTTAGTTTCTTCTGGTATCCGGTTGAGAAATAATACTTGTTCCTGCCAAGTTGAGTTGTGCCGATATGTGATTTTTTTTTCTTTTTTAAATAGGGATTTTTACTTGATGCGGCACAACCTGACATGAAGATTATTAAAGAAAATATTAGTAGGTATTTAAGAAACTTCATCTGAATTAGCTGTTATTGAAGTATTTGCTATTTGATATAAAATTACATTAATTTTAGTCAATTGAAAATTTATATCCATCTTTTCATTCTTAAACGGATAAAGAGGTTGTAAGGTTACCTTAGTTTGTCGTAATCAGCAATTAAAGCTAAATTGCGTTCCTATAGCGGATAAAACGAATGAAAATGCATTACAGACACGGATTGTTAATAATATGTTCAATTTTAATACTGAATGAACAATTGTCATCCCAGAGTCTTGAAAACTTTGAATTTAGTACAAGCCAGGGTCTGCGACTCGAGAGGATTATATTAACTGATGGCCTTCAACATACTCCGGACAGTTCTATGCCTGTCTTCAGTTTTGAGCTAAATGAACGCTATCATCAGTCGGATGAGGTAAATGCTGCCCTTGACGGGACAAGGTTCATACTTAATTACGAAGAATCGCTGAGAGTGACTTTCACCTCCTTTGGCGGAGGCCATCCAGGCTGGATGGGGGAGGTTACTTTTGAAAACCAGGGATTCGATACAATTGAAATAAGTAATGTTGTTCCTTTTTGTGAAGGCAATGACAGAGTATTTATTACTGGCAAGGGGACATGGAACCTGGCAAGAGCCTGGCTTCATCGCCCCGGATATGAGCCTGTGAGGGTTATATTACCTGACAATGCCTGGGAGCTTGGCTATACTTCAATTCATGTAAATGATGACTTGTCGGCGTGTGCAATTGCACGCAGATCAAGCACCAATGGGGCACAAAAAAACCGATACAGTACCTCCTTACCACCGAGAGGTACTGTTTCATATAAAATCTATGCCGACCGGTTCGAGGGTGGCTGGCAGGAAGGTTTGAGATTAATGTTCCAGGAGAGATACCTATATGACCTTGCTGAATTTGATAATACCCTCTATGAACGTCAGGACCTGAGATGGATTAGAAACAGTTATCTGATAGCTCTTCAGTTTGCGTGGGATAAAGGATTTTACGACAGATTTACAGGGAAGTATAATTTTGATGAGTTAATAAAAGAATCCAATCGATTGTTCGGACACCTCGATGTATATGGCATTTGGCCAACCTGGCCAAGACTCGGGGTAGATAAGCGAAACCAATGGGATATGTATGAAAATCTTCCGGGAGGAACTGAGCAGCTGAGGAATTTTGCCAGATTATCCCGTCAATATAACACCAGATTCTTTATTGCGTACAATCCATGGGATCAGAGTACCAGATCAGAAAATCATTATGCTGGTATGGCCAGGTTGATTCAGGAGATTGAAGCAGATGGCGTGGTACTCGACACCAGGGGAAGTTCGAGTTATGATTTACAGGCTGCAGCTGATAGTGTGAGGGAAGGGGTGGTTATGTTTTCTGAAGGTATGGCTGTTACCAGGGATATGCCCGGGATAGTGGCTGGCAGAGTTCATAATGCCATCTACCTGTCCCCCGAAATTAATTTAAACAAACTGATCAAGCCTGAATTTGCTATTTTCAGGGTATGCGATGTTGGTGAGGCTCCTTTACATCGTGAAATCGCTATTGCTTTTTTTAATGGATATGGTACTGAATTGAATCTATTCCGGCCGGGGAGGGATCTTCAATTAGATAAGGACTATGATTTTCTTGGCAAGACAACCAAAATCCTTCGTGAGAACAGCAATGCATTCCATGACAGGGGATGGACACCTCTGATTGACACAAGGTTAAATAAGGTATATATTAACAGGTGGATTGATGGGGAAAAAATAATATATACTGTTTATGGAAACAATCCTGCCGGTACCAATGAACCTGTGATCGAGGTAATTCCTGATGAGAAATATCACTATGTAAGTATATGGCATAATGAAGAAATAACAGCCGAAAGGACCGGGTCTGACTGGAAGATTCATGTAAGAACCGATCCATACCTGGCCACCTTCTCAGGTACTCGCAGGGAGGGAACCATTGATTGTATAGGAAGGTTTCCAGTTATGCTGCATACTCTAATTTCCGGTGATTCGTTAAGAATATCTTCAGTGAAAGGCGGATTAATAAAGATCTGGAAGGGTGACCCAACATACCAGGCAGAATATAAGGAATTTATATTCAGGAGCGACACTGCAATGAGGATATCCGATATGTTTCAGGATTATGAGGGCAAAATAGTAATACAGCTCCTTGAGAATGGTCAGCTTTCAGATGAAAATATTGTGAGAAAAACTGGCGGGAGGCCATGGCTTGCAAGCAGAACAATACGGACTGAAACCGATGGAAGGATTCCAAAAGAGATGGTCCTGATACCGGGGACATCATATTTATTCAAGGTCTCAGGGAATGATGACTTTATACCTTATCATGAATCCGGAGAGGGCAGGATTGTTAAGGTTGATACCTTCCTGATTGACAGGTACCCTGTCACCAATCAGGAGTATGCCGACTTTGTGGTGGCCACCGGGTATTACCCAGGTGACACTGCAAATTATCTTAGGCATTGGGATGCTGGAACCTTTAAAAAGGGACAGGAGAAGTATCCGGTAGTATATATCAGTATAGAGGATGCAAGGGCATATGCAAAATGGGCTGGCAAGAGGTTGCCTTCTGAAACCGAGTGGCATCTCGCTGCTCAGGGCACTGATGGAAGAAAATGGCCATGGGGTGATGAGTTTCACGGAACGAAATGCAATAATGCGTTTGATCGGGCTACACCGGTTGATGCATTCCCAAAAGGACAGAGCCCTTATGGGGTATATGACATGGTAGGAAATGTCTGGCAGCTTACCAACGATGTTTATGACAATGGTACTAACTACTTTGTTGTGATCAGAGGAGGTAGCCACTATATGCCTACTTCAAGCTGGTGGTATGTTCAGGGTGGTCCGCAACAGCTTGATAAGACCCAGATGCTCCTGATGGTGTCAAAAGGTTTTGACAGAAATTCGACTGTGGGGTTCCGGTGCGTGAGGGATTATTGAATTGTGCCTACACCTGAACCTATTTCCGGTAAATAGAATTCGGGTTTAAGTCCGGTAACTGAGCTGTAAATGCTGGACAGGCTTCTGGTAAAGTTTTCCATATCAGATTTTTTGACTATGCTCACAGTACATCCTCCAAATCCGGCACCGGTCATCCTGCTTCCTAGAACACCATTTAATTTCCTGGCTTCATATGCCAGAGTGTCAAGTTCAACACCTGTAACTTCATAGTTGTGACATAATGAGTCATGAGACTCATTCATGAGAATACCGAACTCCTCTATATTGCCTTTCTGCAATACCTTTACGGCATCTAAAACCCTTTTATTCTCACTGATCACATGTCTGGCTCTCTTTTCAATGATTGGATCTTCGATTAAGTGTTTGTTTTCTTCAAACTGGCTTATACTTAACTGGCTGAGGTGGTCGATTTTCAATTCTTTATTAAGCATCCTGACCGCTGTTTCGCATTCCGACCTTCTTTCATTGTATTTGGAGTCAGTAAGGCCCCTTCTTTTATTAGAATTTGCTATAATTAGCTGATAATCATTTAATTCAATAGGAATTATTTCATATTCCAGACTATCACAATTGAGAAATATGGCTCTGTCCTTTTCCCCGAATCCAACAGCAAACTGGTCCATTATTCCGCAGTTCATTCCAACAAAATTATTCTCTGCACTTTGACTCATTTTTACCATATCAATCATTGAGAATCCCGTGGAATATAGCTGATTCAACGCAAATGCAGTTACCATCTCAATCGATGCTGATGATGATAACCCTGCACCATTCGGAATATCTCCATAAAAAAGAACTTCGATGCCTCCCAAGGCAGCATTTTTTTTCTTGAATTCGTTCAGTATGCCGAGCGGATAATTAATCCATTCTCCTGTCTCGTCCCTTCTAAAATTGTCGATCTCTATCTCAAATCTGGAATCAAAATTCAGGGAGGCTGCCTTTAATAATTTATTTTCTGCTTTCCTGACACAAACATAGGTACCATAATTAATTGCGCAAGGAAACACAAACCCATTATTATAATCTGTATGTTCTCCAATGAGGTTTACCCTTCCTGGAGCAAAAAAAAGAACAGGAATGTCATTCCTGTTTCCATAAATTTTAAAAAATTTATCTGTTAATATGGTAGTACCCATCTAGACTTTTATTTTCTTCTCGATTTCAGTTATCTGATGTCTGAAATGTTTATCTGTATCAATCAGGTTGTTAACAGTTTTACACGCATGAAGAACAGTAGCATGGTCTTTACCACCAATCTGAGCCCCAATACTCGCAAGGGACGCTTTGGTCATATTCTTACTGAAAAACATTGATACCTGTCTGGCCTGGACTATTTCGCGCTTTCGTGTTTTACTCTGCATAATATCAATAGGTATCCTGTAATAATCGCAAACTACCTTCTGTATATAATCAATGGTTATCTCGCGAGTAGAATGTTTAACAAGCTTATCGATCATTTGTCTGGCCAGTTCCAGCGTGATCTCTTTTCTGTTAAGGGTTGACTGTGCATACAGGGAGATCAAGACAGCCTCCAGCTCCCTGATATTGTTTGTAATATTGGTGGCCAGGTACTCAAAGATATCCTCATCCAGTTCGATACCATCATTGTACGCTTTCTTTTTTAATATGGCCAGACGGGTTTCAAAATCGGGTTTCTGCAGATCTGCAAGCAATCCCCATTTGAACCTTGAGAGCAACCTCTGCTCCATACCCTGTAATTCTACCGGAGGCCGGTCGCAGGTCAGGATCAACTGCTTGCCACTCTGATGCAGGTGATTGAAAATATGGAAAAATGTGTCCTGCGTTTTTTCTTTCCCGGCAAACTCCTGAACGTCGTCAAGTATCAGGACATCAATCATCTGGTAAAAATGCAGGAAATCATTCTTGTTATTATTCCTTATTGATTCAACAAACTGAGTCTGGAATTTATTGGCATTTACATACAGAACAATTTTTTCAGGAAATTTCTCTTTGACCTGTACTCCAATTGCCTGAGCAAGATGCGTTTTTCCCAGTCCCGAATCCCCGTATATCATCAACGGATTGAAAGCAGTCCCGGCAGGATTGTTGCCAACGGCTATTCCTGCAGACCTGGCAAGACGGTTGCAATCACCTTCGATATAATTCTGGAATGAGTAATCCGGATTTAATCTGGGATCGAAGTGGATTTTCTTAATTCCAGGTATGACAAATGGATTCTTAATTGAGGTTTGTGCGGCCTCATAAGGGACCTGCACGGGTTTATTTTTGAGATCTGTTTTGTTTCGTGATGGATATCTTACTGTGTATGGCTTTCCGTTGGAGAACTGGTTATTCTCCATAACCACGTTATACTCAAGCTTAGCATCATTTCCCAGCTCTCTCCTTAGTGTTCTTCTTAATACGTCAATGTATTGTTCTTCCAGGTATTCATAAAAGAAAGGACTGGGTACCTGGATCGTCAGTATATTATTAATAAGTTTTAGGGGGACTATTGGTTCGAACCATGTTTTGAAGCTAATTGAAGGAATTATATCTTTAATAATCTTAAGACAATTATCCCATACCTCATGATGCGTCTTATTCATGTAGACTAGTGGTTAATACATTTTTAAAAGAAGTTTTAGCCAGGCCTAAAACCATAAGCAATATTTGTAAAAAAAAAAATTAAAAAAAAAATTATTTTTACTTGACTTTTTCATATTTAATATATGGTGTTAACTGTCAGTTATTTAAAAAGTAAAAAAAAATCAATAATTAGTAAGTATCAGAAAAACAGAACTTTAACTCTTGTATTGTGATATACAGCTATTTGTGGACAGATGTTTAACTAGACAGGTTGGTTTTTCATTTTTGCTTACCTCCGAAGAGTGAAAAATGAACATATTTTCCCGGGTTTTCTTTCAGGTCTGTAAGCAATATGTTTAAACTTTCAAGGCTATTTGACAGATTGATATAAAGTGAATCATCAGTCATGAATTTTCCGGCAGAGCCATCACCTTTATTAAGATTATTAAGCAATCGGGATGTTTCCATGATAGAATTGTCCAGGTTGGTAAGTGTCCCGGAAATATTGTGGTTCGCCAGGGAGTCGGATATTGCGGTGAAATTGGAAATGACTGTATCCAGTTTCCCCTGATTTCTGGCAAGCATAGAACTGAACTGGCTAAGGTCGCTAATAAAATTCTGGATTTCCTCTTCCCTGCTCATGAGGATATCAGCAAGTCCTGAAGAAACAGAATCGAGATTGTCAACTGTATTTTTAATATTTTCATTAAACCCAGGTGTCAATATTGAATTTAGTGAGATCATAAAGAGGTTCAAATTTGTGAGGAGTGAATCTGCTTTCGCTATTACGGGATCAAAACCATATTCAACCTTATCGATAATAGAAACTGCAAGCCGGCCAGGAATTGTATCACCATTAATATAATATTCATCTCTTTCTCCAAGTATAAGTCGTATTTTCATTCCTGCAATGAGTGAAGCTGTGGTGATCTCAGCAGTGCTTTCTTCGGGAAGGATAACTCCTTTTTCAATACTTATATTAACCAATATCTTTCCGGATCCATCATTTAGAAGTTTGACATCCTGCACGATCCCTACCTTATAACCATTGACCTCAACCGGGCTCGACTCTTCAAGTCCTGAAATGTCATCATACAGAATATGATATTTATCGGTATTGCTGAACAATCCCTGTCCTTTGAGAAAACTATACAGCCAAATGAATGCTACAATAGTGACCAGGGCAATTGCGCCTACTTTAATCTCATCAGAAATTTTGATCATAATAAGTTTTATTTTCGCTTTTCTATTGCCTCCTGCAAAGGTATGATTTTCTGGCGTTGTACAGCAATAACAAAAGCATCGGGATATTTACTTGAAATACTTTTCCGGTATGATGCAGCTTCGTCATAGGTATCGAAATGTCCGCTGGCATACTTATAATACCTTCCTGAAATTAACTCTGTTATATCTTCCAGGCCTTTGAAACTCTCCTGATCCGGTTCTGCCTTTATAGAAGAGGTTACGAGCTGTACCATAAACCATATTTTATCCGGATTATTGAAAGAGGGGATTGAATTCTTAATAGCACTAAAATCACTTTTTTCATCGATTGACAATTTATAGTCCCTGAAAGCCCTGAATATGGCTGAGGCAATATAATCCTGACCTTCTTCAGACATGATAAACTTTTCATCTTCAGAATTGGAAATGAATCCAGCCTCTACCAGTACGCTTGGCATAGTTGTTTGCCATAACACAATAAAACCGGCCTGTTTTACACCCCTGTCGCGTAATCCAACCCTGTTACTGAATTGTTCCTGGATATATGATGCAAAATTGAGACTCTGTTCGAGATAGATATTTTGCATCAGCGAAAAAGCTATAAACGACTCAGATGAGTTTGGGTCATATCCCTGGTATCTTGTAGTATAATCCTCTTCAAGTGTTATTACCGCGTTCTCTTTCATTGCTACTTCAAGGTTCCCTTCATCCTTATGAAGACCCATGGCAAATGTCTCAGATCCTCTGATTCTTCTGTCAGGGACTGAATTAAGATGAATAGAGATAAAGAGATCAGCCTTTTCCTTATTTGCGATTTCGGCACGCTTGTAAAGCTCAATGAATTTATCTGAAGTGCGGGTATACACCACTTTAACTCCCTCAATTCTTTCCTCGACATATTTACCGGTTTTAAGGGCTATTTCAAGAGCAAGGTACTTTTCCTTGCTTTTACTTCCCAAAGTACCAGGGTCTTTGCCACCATGCCCGGCATCTATGACTACCACCCATTCATTTCTGGTATGTTCACCTGAGAACGAAGAAAAACTGAAAACCAACAGGCTAAAAATCAACAAAACAACTATGCCCCTTGCATAAAGTCTGGTATAATCTTTGATATTTTTAATTCTACCTGTCATATCGGATCATGAAATTTGACTAGTTTTACCACTGTTAACAATTTGTACGAAAACTATGCAAAAATAGTATTTAAGTTGCACTATATTTTGAAAATCAAACCTCATTTTATCATCATCTTCATGTTTTTTTCAACAGTCTTGCCGGCGCAGGAAGAGGTGGTAAGGGGTGATATTATTCTTACAAGGCAGGATACCCTGACAAGTGATACTACGGCTCTTTCAGTTTATTCAATCTCCCCGGACGCTATTGATCTGCCGATAATATACAGCGCTTTGGATACCATGTATATAGACAAAGTAAAACAGAAGGTCTATCTGATCAATGGCGCCAAAACAACCTATGGAGACATTAACCTTGAGGCCTATTACATTGAACTTGACCTGGTTACAAATGCGGTATTTGCCAGGGGCAGGATTGACAGCACACGTAAGCTTGTGGAGACTCCCCGCTTCAGGGATGGTAGTGAAGAATTTGAATCAGAAGAGCTTACATATAATTTTAAAACAAAGAGGGCACTGGTTAAGAACATTATTACAGAACAGGAAGGTGGGTTTCTTCACAGCGAAATCACCAAAATGCATGAGGATGGGAATTTTCATATTGCAGGAAGTAAGTATACCACATGTGATGCCGAACAACCTCACTTCTATGTAAACCTTAAGAAGGCCAAAATGATTCCAGGTGAAAGGATAATATCAGGTCCTGCACAACTGGTACTTGAAGACATACCTCTACCACTGATTATCCCTTTTGGTTACTTCCCCGTACAGCGGGAAGCTGCTTCGGGCATTATATTTCCGAAGTATGGAGAGGAAAGGAACAGGGGCTACTTTCTCAAAGAGGGAGGTTACTATTTTTCAATTAGTGATTATTTTGACCTGAGGATCACTGGGGATATTTATACAAACGGTAGCTGGAGATCAACTGTAGCTACCAATTACAGGAAGAGGTATAACTTCAATGGCAATTTTTCGTTCAACTATGCCAATAATGTTTCAGGCCACATTGGTCTGGAGGACTACAGAAAATCAATCAATTACTCAGTTAGGTGGACTCATTCACAGGATGCAAAGGCCAGACCGGGATCAAGGTTTTCAGCCAGTGTTAATATGAGCTCAAGCGGGTACGACAGGGAGAACAGCTATGCTGTGGCTGATCATGTTAACAGTACCAAGCAATCAAGTATCAGTTATACAAAGACCTGGGCAGGTACACCCTTCAACTTTTCTTCCAGCTTTAATCACAGTCAGAATACAAGAACCAATTCAGTCACTATGAATCTGCCAAAGATGAACTTTGGAATGAGCAGGATATATCCACTGAAGTTCAATAAAAGCGGAGGTTCGGCCAAGTGGTGGCAGCAGCTTCAGATTCAGTATTCCGCAAGCCTTGATAATAAAATCAATACCAAGGATTCATTACTTTTTACCTCTGAAGTATGGAATGATATGGACAATGGTTTCAAACATGATATCCCGGTATCCCTACCTATAAGACCTTTTAATAATTTCTCAATTTCCCCACAGTTAAGATATTCGGGTGTATTATATACGAAGAGAATGGAGAAGAGATGGGAAGATAATTACTATGATGCTGCAACCAATGATACGGTGAGCAAACTTGTTGAAGAGTATGTACCTGGGTTCTATTACGGGCAGGCTTTCAGCCCTTCGATATCAGCAAGCTACAGTCCCCAGGTTTTCGGCATGTTCACTTTTAATCCAGGCTCAAGGATAGTTGCCGTGAGGCACGTAATGAAACCCTCTGTATCATTCTCCTACACTCCTGCTATGGAAGGATTGTCGTCAGATATGTACATGACAGTACAGAAGGATGCTCTTGGTAATACTGTAAAATATTCAATATTTGAAGGACTTATTTATGGGACACCGGCACTACCCACAAGGAGCGGGAACATCTCATTCTCGCTGGCAAATATTATTGAGGCAAAAGTAAGGACGAGGGCAGATACGACAGGTGCTGAAAAAAAAGTAAAGGTAATTGACAACCTGGCATTCACAACTTCTTATAATATCTATGCTGATTCACTGAAATGGTCACCAATGTCAATGGTAATTCGCACACGCTTACTCAAACAGATAGACGTCTCAGCAAGAGGATCTTTTGATTTTTATACCATTAATGAAAGTAACAAAAGGATTAACACGACTGTATGGGCAGCAGAAAGAAAACCTTTTCGTCTGACAAGCTTCAATCTTAGTCTTGGATTCGATCTCAAGAGGCTGATCGATTCATATTTTGGAGGTGGTCCTTCATCCACCTCAGGGGAAGGTAATCAACCGGATCCTGCGCAATTCGGGATCGATCCCCGTACAACGGGTGGATTGGAATCTGAAAATCCGGTGGCACCGGCAACACAGGCATCCAGTCCGACAATTGGAGGTTTGATTTTTGACGAATTTGGCTATGCTGAGTTCAACATGCCATGGACACTGAGAGTGGCATACAATTTTTACTACACTAAATCGATAAGTGAATCGGTTATAAATCAGAATATTACATTAAATGGGAGTATAACTATGACCAGGAAATGGGCTGTAACCTATACCTCAGGATATGATTTCCGAATGAAGGAAATTACTATGACCAGGATAGGGATTTCCAGGGATCTTCACTGCTGGGAAATGAGCTTCAACTGGATTCCGGCGGGATACTTAAAGAGCTGGGACTTCACCATAAGGGTCAAAGCCTCTGTATTGGGTGATTTAAAATATGAGAGGAGAAAAGATTTCCATGATAACTATTAAAAATGAAAGATAATGAAACGCGTGATCCAAACTTTGAATGCCCCGGCAGCTGTTGGTCCATACAGCCAGGCTGTTGAGATCAATGGCTCTCTTTTCATTGCAGGGCAGATTCCCATTAATCCTGAATCTGGTAAGATTGAGGAAACAAGTATAAAGGGACAAACCAGACAGGTGATGAAGAATATTGAAGCGATCCTTGCCGAAGCAGGTTATTCCTTTTCCGATGTTGTCAAATCGACCTGTCTGCTTGACGATATGTCCCTCTTTAAGGAGATGAACGAGGTGTATGCCGAGTATTATCCAGAGAATCAACCTGCAAGGGCTGCTTTTGCCGTGAAGGGATTGCCTTTGGGTGCATTGATTGAAATTGAGACAATAGCCATGAAATAAACCTTAAAAATGAAAATAAATGAAAAGTAACCTGATTCTTACTATTGCTATGATTCTGGTAGTGACTGTATCCTGCGGAGACAACGGAACAATCCAATATCAGAAGGAGGTAATTTCACTCGATAATATTACCTCAGGCAGGCCCTACAGCCCTGCGATTAAAAAGGCCAATATGCTATTTGTATCCGGTCAGGTGGCAGTTAACCCGGAGACTGGTCAAATGATTGAGGGAGGAATTGAGGATCAGACCATTCAGGTGTTAAATAATATGAAAGCAATTATCGGGAAAGCCGGCTTTGAAATGGAAGATGTAGTTAAATGCACCGTTTTGCTAACTGATATTTCTTTCTATGGATCAATGAACAGTATATATTCAACCTACTTTCCTGAAGATCCTCCTGCAAGAAAGGCTTTTGCTGTCAAGGATCTTCCATTGGGTGCTCTGGTAGAAATAGATGCTGTGGCTATCAAATAATAAAGGCGCGGTTTAATCGCGCCCTTGAAACATCTGGCATATAGGGATTATTATTCGGCAATTATCTCAAATTTAATCTCAGCCTTTACTTCCCTGTGGAGCTTAACGGTTGCTACATAATTTCCTATTTCCTTTACCTGGTCACCTGGAAGAGAAATATCCTTTCGGTCAATATCAAATCCTTTTTTCTTCAGTGCTTCAGCTATCTGAATGGTATTTACCGAACCAAATATTTTACCTGAAGTACTCGTTTTAGCACCAATTGTAAGTTCTATTTCATTTAACCGTGAAGCAAGGGTTTCGGCTTCTTCCTTAATCTTGGATTCTTTATGAGCCCTTTGTTTGAGGTTTTCGGAATGAACTTTCCTTGCAGATCCTGTTGCCAGTATTGCATAACCTTTTGGGATCAGATAGTTCCTGCCATATCCATCCTTTACTTTGATGATGTCGTCCTTGTGACCAAGACCTTGCATGTCCTGTTTAAGTATAATTTCCATCTTAATCCCTCCTCTACTTCAAAAGATCAGTTACATAGGGCAATAGCGCCAGATGGCGTGCTCTTTTAATTGACTTGGCTACTTTTCTCTGGTATTTGAGCGAAGTTCCGGTAATCCGGCGTGGTAGAATCTTACCTTGCTCATTGAGGAATTTCTTCAAAAACTCAGGATCCTTGTAATCAATATACTTAATCTTGTTTTTCTTAAAACGACAGTACTTTTTTTTCTTTATCTCAACCGTAGGGGGAGTCAGGTATCTTATTTCTGAATCATTCTGTGCCATTATTTATTCCTCCATTACTTTTTCAGTTTCTTTAAGTCTTCTTTTCTTTTCAGCATATCCAACAGCATATTTATCCATCTTATAGGTAAGGAATCTTAATATCCTTTCATCCCTTCTATACTGTACTTCGAGCTTCTCAATTAGTTCACCGGCTCCCCGGAATTCTATCAGATAATAGAATCCTGTTGACTTTTTCTGAATGGGATAGGCCAGTTTCTTCAGGCCCCAGTTCTCCTCGTGTATGATCTTACCTTCATTTTCGGCGATCACCTTCTTGAATTTTTGTACCGCTTCCTTCATCTGGGTTTCAGACAAAACGGGAGTTGCAATGAAAACGGTTTCGTACTGATTTAACATAATTATTGTTTAAATTTATTACCGAAATCGGGACGCAAAATTATGTTTATTTTTACTTAAATACAAACAATTATACCTTTTATTTGTGGTATTACAGGCTGCTCAGTTTAATCTTCACCTTATTATTTTCTATATTTGTTCCTTGGAATTTCTTAATTCAGGAAAACAATTCTTTCATGGAGAATTTTATCGTTTCAGCCAGGAAATACCGGCCTACAACCTTTGATACTGTTATAGGACAGGAATCGATCACAACAACCTTGAATAATGCTATCAGGACAAACCACCTGTCGCAAACCTACCTTTTTTGCGGACCAAGAGGTGTTGGTAAGACGACTTGTGCACGGATCCTGGCAAAAACAATAAATTGCCAGAATCTGACCGACAAAGTTGAGGCATGTGATCAGTGTGAATCCTGCAAGTCTTTTAATACATCACGCTCATTTAATATTCACGAACTTGACGCAGCATCGAATAATAAGGTCGATGATATCAGAACACTAACCGATCAGGTCAGAATACCACCTCAGGTAGGGAAGTACAGTATATATATTATCGATGAGGTGCATATGCTGAGTACGTCAGCTTTCAATGCCTTCTTAAAGACCCTTGAGGAGCCTCCTCCACATGCTATCTTCATTCTGGCTACTACTGAAAAGCAGAAGATTATTCCTACCATTCTGTCGAGGTGTCAGATTTTTGATTTCAACAGGATTACCATTGAAGACATAGTAGGTAGGTTATCATATGTTGCTGACCATGAGGGTGTCAAGGCTGAACTGGAGGCGTTGCACATAATTGCTTTGAAGGCTGACGGGGCAATGCGTGATGCACTTTCCATTTTTGACCAAATAGTTAGCTTTTCAGGCAAGCAGATCAGTTATGCTGCAGTCATTGATAACCTGAACGTACTTGATTACGAATATTATCTCAGGGTGACAGATGCATTCATCAGGTCTGATCTGTCGACTGCGTTAGTGCTTTTCAATGAGATCCTTGAAAAGGGATTTGATGGACATAATTTTATCGCGGGCCTTGGTAGCCATTTCAGGAATCTGCTTGTTTGCAAGGATGAACAAACTGCAACGCTGATGGAAGTAGGCAAGACAATAAAAGAAAGATATCTGGAACAGACTGAAAGGGTACCTGCAATATTCCTGTACAAGGGTTTGGAAATTCTTTATAACTGTGATATAAATTATAGACTAAGCCGGAATCAAAGACTGCATGTCGAGCTGGCATTAGTAAAATTGTGCGATATCGTCAAACCTAAGGATAATAAAACAGAGCCGGAGGAGGAGTGGATCCCAAAACAGGCTCGGAGGGCAGGTGAATCATCCTCCGTGAAAGGAAACCACAATGTTGAACCAAAAGTTACTGTTAAGGATTCACACATTATTAACGAGGGTGAATCCCCAAAGTCATTCTCTATCAAGGATAAGCTAAAGCCAGGAAATGAGACAGTTGCAGAGGTAGAGGAGCAGCCCTCTGAACAATATGTGAAAAATGAACCAATAGAATCTGTGGAGCTTAACAGGGAAAACCTCCAGGTTGCATGGAAAAAATTTGGTTCAAGAGTTGAGAGCCCAAGAATGGCAAGTATTATCCAGGGTATGATTCCTGTTATTAAGGGCGACAATGAAATTGAGTTAGCCTTAAGCACTGATGCGCAGAAAGAATACTTTGACAAACGGTATAAAGGTGATGTACTTGATTTTCTTAAAACGGAGTTGGATAATACAGACCTGACTTTTTATACTGTAGTAAATGAAATATTGGAAAATAACGCACCCTATACCGACAAGGAGAAACTGAAGCATCTGGCGGAGAAGAATCCGGCTATTGACAAATTAAAAAGAGACTTTAAACTTGATTTTGAATAGGTTTCTTTCTTACTTTTGTTTAGACTAAAAGAATATAGTCTTGACTGACCATTTGAATATACTGACATTATCTGACCATTCAACTCATAAACAAGTTGAAGAAGTGATACTAAAGATTGGAATAAACTTCCATCTCATTAATTTTGTTGATTTTAAGTCCTTCCTAACGTCTGATGAGCCTATACCTGAGATAGCTATTATTGGACCTGGTAAAGTTTCAGATACCAAGATGCTTCTCCTCGAGCTGGTAAGTAAAACTCCCCGGATTCCAACTGTTGTAATAGTGAAGAAATCTGATTTTGGAGCTGAAATCCAGGCTGAACTCATTAAAGCCGGGGCTTTGGGGATTAGTTCGGATGATAATCTGGGATCAATCTCACAGCATATTGTCAGAATATCAATTGCTCACGGATTGGTTGAATCAGATTTTAATGATTCATATGCACCTGAGATTCTTCAATATATTATTGATAGTAATGATTCATTATTGAGCGTAATTAACCAGGATAACAGGTATGAGGTTGTCAACGAGGCATTCTCCCAGAAATTCAGCAGGAATAAAGAGGAACTTATTGGAGTTTCTCCGGCAGAGATATGGGGCCATGAAATATTTGAAGACAAGATCAAGTTGAATCTTGAGAGGTGTCTTAATGGCGAAATAGTAAGATACAAAGCATATTTTGACCTTCCCGGGATAACCGGGAAATGCTATGAGGTTATCTATCGACCCTACTATCCTGGAAAAGGCAAAAGGAAATTTAGTATTGTTGAGACAAGGGATATCACAGATATTGAGAGCATTAAAAAGGAAGTTGAAGATATCAGACAGAAGAATTTTTATTTTGAGAAATACCTGCCTATTGGTGTTTTTGAATGCTCCACCGATGGAAAAATTCTGACCTCAAACGATACTTTCAGGAATATTCTTGAATTGGATGAAGATGATGAAATCAATCTATTATCATTCTTTAATTCAGATCACAGGTTTACAGATTACCTGGACTCAATTAAGGCAGGAGAAGCTTCGACCTTTAGTCAGTTGAAGATGGAAACGGCAAAAGGGAACGACATCTTCGTCAGAATCAGCAGTCATGCAAGGTCTGATTCGGAAAAAAACATTATAGTAAATGCTACACTTGAAGATAACACCAGAGAGGTTCTGCTTGAGCGAAAACTAACAATGACTAATCGAATGGAAACTCTTGGAACACTGGCTGGTGGAATTGCTCACGATTTCAACACAATTCTCACGACTATCTCGGGGTATACTGAGCTTACCATACAAGAGGCGGATGAAGACTCACCTGTTCGGGATTATATGACAAAGTTAAGTTCTGCTACATCAAAGGCGGAATCTGTGATAAACCAGATGCTAACCTTCAGCAAGCAGATAACACATGAGAAAATATCTGTTAAGATTGAAAAAGTATTCAGAGAAGCCATGCAGTTTGTTAGGACAGCACTTCCTTACAACATTTACCTTGAAGAGGAGACATCAAGCATTAATGGATATATTTTAGCGGATCCGACACAGCTATTCAGGGTTTTTTTGAATATTGCCACCAATTCGATACAGGCAATGGAGCGGGATGGGGGTATTCTCGGGGCATCCCTAAGAGAGAGTTTGATTGATTCCAGGAGGTTTGCCGAAGTTGAATTCAGGGATACCGGACCTGGTATTGAAAAATCGATTCTTGACAGGATCTATGAACCATTTTTTACCACCAAGGAAACAGGTAAGGGTACAGGCATGGGTTTATCAGTTGCACATGGTATTATTACTGAACTGGGAGGAGATATCATTGTCGAAAGTTCACCTGGAAAAGGAGCAACCTTTGTCGTAAGGCTACCTGTATACCTCGAAAACGATCTAATGATGCCTGAGAACCAGGAGACTGGAAGAACTGTTTTGTATGCTGATGATAATATTCATTTCTCCCGTACAATATCAATAGCCCTGGAGAGTCTCGGCTACCAGGTATTGCTGGCGTCAAGTTATGATGATTTACATACAATAATAAATGCACCGGACTCTAAGATCGATATTTACTTTATCAGATACGGTTTTGATAACCAGACCGATAAAAACCTTCTTGATAATCTTTTCAGGAAGTTAACTGGTAGTAAGATAGTGGTAATACTCAAACCCGGGTCAAGCATCTTTAATGACTTTGCTCGTAATCACAGGGGTGATGTGTTTATAATCCACGAACCTGTTAGTCTGCGGGATATACTCAATGTAATTCATGAAAATTGTTAACCTAATAATACCATAAATGGCTGCAATAATGTTAGTCGAGGATGACGAAGGTCTTCGTGAAATGTTGAAAAGTTCACTTTTGAAGAACAAGTTTCAGGTGATAGAGGCCACCAACGGCAGGGATGCAATAAACAAATTTAAAGCAATCCTTATCGAGCTTGTGATTACTGATCTGCTTATGCCGGAACAGGATGGCATTGGTCTTATTATAGAACTCCGAAAAATCAAACCCGATTTGAAAATCATTGCAATATCAGGAGGAGGAAAGGCAGGGCCCGGTAATTACCTTAGCATTGCACAAACATTGGGAGCTAACGCTATATTTGCCAAACCATTCAGTCTGAATCTTTTTATCGACAAGGTCAATGAGCTGATTAATTGATTTTATTTTTAATACCTTTGCATTAATTATAATTGAATAACCACAACAATAAAACTATGAAAAAATCGATAGAAGAAATCTGCAACCGACAGATACAGAGGGAAGGATACTCTTCGATGCTCTATCTTTCAATGGCATCGTGGGCTGAAGTCAAGGGTTATAGTGGAATTGCGGATTGGCTATACGCTCAGGCGGATGAAGAAAAGTTACATATGCTGAAATTTGTTGAATATGTCAACGAAAGGGGCGGGCATGCAATAATTCCTGGTTTTGAACAACCCCCAACCGATTTTAAGGATATAAAGACAATGTTCGATCAGGTATTGGAGCATGAACAATTAGTTACTGCCAGTATTAATGAGATAGTGGCCCTGACAATAGAAGAAAAGGATTTTTCAACTAATAACTGGATACAGTGGTTTGTATCTGAACAAATTGAAGAAGAGGCTTCTGCACGGGATATAATTGATAAGTTAAAGATTGTGGGGGACAATAATTTGTACATCTTTGATCGTGATATCATGAACTTTAGGGGAACTGGAGCTGCCGCCTCAGACAATTAGGATCTTAATTTTTCTTGAATGGCGCGTTCAGACGCGCCTTTTTTTTAATTTAGAGGCTTGTCAAAACTGGCAGGGGTTTTGTACTTGGAATAGTAACTTCATCTTGAATAATATCTAATATTATCCTTCATAATATAATTGGTAATGAATGTCATAAATAAAGTCCTTGGGGTGTTCCTTGGAAATAAATACGAGCGGGACATGAAAGAGATTGAACCGCTTGTGGAACAGATTAAGGCTGAATATGAGACGCTTGCATCTATAAGTAATGATGAACTCAGAGCTCGGACCGGTGAGTTGAAATTAACAATTAAGGAGGGTACTGAAGAGGAAGAAACCAGGATGAGCGAGCTTCGAGCCTTGGCAGAGAAGGAGGAAGATGTATTCAGGAAGGAAGAGCTGTTTAATGAAATTGACAAGATTGAATCGAAAGTAAGTGAGAAACTTGAAGACATTTTGACAGGCCTTATCCCCAAAGCATTTGCTATAGTCAGGGAGACAACCCGGCGATTTAAGGAAAATCAGGAGATAGAGGTAACGGCAACCGATTTCGACCGTGATCTTGCAGCATCTCGTGAAAGTATTGTAATAAAGGGTGAAAGGGCAATCTGGAAGAACAGGTGGGTTGCTGGCGGGAATGAGATTGTATGGGATATGGTTCATTATGATGTTCAGTTGTTTGGTGGCGTAGTGCTCCATCGTGGTAAAATTGCTGAGATGGCCACAGGAGAAGGAAAAACGGTTGTAGCCACCCTGCCGGTATATTTAAATGCATTGGCAGGACGCGGTGTCCATATAGTTACTGTTAATGACTATTTATCGAAGCGTGACTCCGAATGGATGGGCCCAATCTACGAATTTCATGGGCTGACTGTTGATTGTATCGATAAGCATGAACCAAACAGTGTTGCCAGGAGAAATGCCTACTTGGCTGACATTACCTTTGGAACAAACAACGAATTCGGGTTTGATTATTTGCGCGATAATATGGCAATTAATCATGAGGACCTGGTACAAAGGAAACATCATTATGCAATTGTCGATGAGGTCGACTCTGTACTTGTGGATGATGCCAGAACACCACTTATAATATCAGGTCCCACTGCAAAGAGTGATACCCAGCAATTTGATGAATTGAAGCCGAAAGTAGAGATATTGGTTTCGGCACAGCGAAAACTGGTGACACAGATTCTTGCCGAAGCCAAAAGACTTATCTCTGAAGACAAAACAGAAGAGGGTGGGCTTTTACTACTCCGGGCATATAAGGGATTACCCAAGAATAGTGCTCTGATAAAATTCCTGAGCGAGGAGGGCATGAAGTCACTCCTTCTCAAGACTGAGAATTTCTATATGCAGAATAACAGCAAGGAGATGCCAAAAGCTACCGAAGTTCTTTATTTCGTTATCGATGAAAGAAATAACTCCATCGATCTGACGGAAAAGGGAATTGACCTGATTTCAACATCGGTAGAGAATGCAAGCTTCTTTGTGTTGCCAGATGTTGGAAATGAAATTGCTGAGATTGAAAGATCAGGAATGTCTGAAATAGAGAAACTGAAAGCAAAGGACGAATTGCTTCAGGATTTCTCTGTTAAATCGGAGCGGGTACACACTCTTAACCAATTGCTGAAAGCGTATACTCTATTTGAAAAGGATGTCGAATATGTACTGATCGACAATAAGGTGAAGATCGTTGATGAGCAGACCGGACGTATCATGGAAGGTCGAAGGTATTCGGATGGGCTGCACCAGGCAATAGAGGCTAAAGAGAGGGTAAAGGTCGAAGCTTCAACGCAAACATTTGCTACCGTTACGCTGCAGAATTACTTCAGGATGTATCATAAGCTTGCAGGCATGACAGGAACTGCAGAGACAGAAGCAGGTGAGTTCTGGGATATCTATAAGCTTGATGTTGTAGTTATTCCAACCAACAGGCCAATAGTCAGGAACGACATGGAGGATGTTGTTTATAAGACCAAACGTGAAAAATACAATGCAGTTATTGATGATATTCTGGATCTGAACAGGAAAGGCAGACCTGTGCTTGTAGGAACAACTTCGGTTGAAATATCTGAACTGCTCAGCAGGATGCTAAAAATAAAGGGAATTAAACACAACGTACTCAACGCCAAGTTACACCAGCGTGAAGCTGACATAGTCGCCGAGGCCGGGAAGGAAAGTGGAGTTACAATTGCTACAAACATGGCAGGGAGAGGAACTGATATTAAGCTAGCGACAAATGTTAAGGAGGCTGGGGGACTGGCAATTATTGGGACAGAACGACATGAATCGAGGAGGGTCGACAGACAGCTCAGAGGACGGGCTGGAAGACAGGGTGATCCAGGTTCGTCACTTTTCTATGTATGCCTTGAGGATGACCTGATGAGATTGTTTGGTTCAGAAAGAATTGCAGGGGTTATGGACCGACTTGGATTAAAGGATGGTGAGATGATTCAGCATTCAATGATTACCAAGTCTATAGAGCGTGCTCAGAAGAAGGTCGAAGAGAATAACTTTGGCATCAGAAAGAGGCTTCTTGAGTATGATGATGTCATGAATTCACAGAGGGAGGTTATCTACAAAAGACGGCGTCATGCCTTGGTTGGAGAGAGGCTCAGTGTTGATATCGCAAATATGATGTATGATGTGTCTGAATCCCTGGTGGATACATATCATTCGGTTGGAGATATTGAAAACTTCAAATTGGATCTCCTGAGGTCCCTTTCCATACAATCACCGGTTACCGAGCAGGAGTTTCAACACATTTCGTCGGATGAGATTATCAATCTGATCAATGAAAAAGTTATAGAAACTTATAAGAGAAAGGTAGATGCTATATCTTCTGAGGCTTACCCGGTAATAAAAAATGTATTCGAGCGCCAATCGCACGTTTACGAAAATGTTGTGGTTCCAATATCAGACGGAACCAAGATCTACCAGGTAATAACAAACCTTAAATCGACAGTTGAATCAGAAGGGCGCGATCTTGTTAAATCGTATGAAAAAACAGTTGTACTGGCCACTATTGATGAACTTTGGAAGGAGCATCTCAGGGAAATGGATGAACTGAAACAATCGGTTCAGAACGCTACCTATGAGCAGAAGGATCCGTTACTTATCTACAAGTTTGAGTCGTTCGAACTGTTTAAGACAATGATCGACAGGGTAAATAAGAACGTCATATCCACTCTTATGAAAGGCCATATACCAACACCTGATCCCGAACAGGTTAAAGCGGCGGAAAGAAGGAGAAGGACCGATATGAGTCGATACCGGACATCCAAAAGCGACTATTCATCGTATGAAGGAGGAGCACCAGGTGGTGATCAGCAGGATAGAGGTAAACGAGCCGAACCTGTCAGGGTTGATAAGAAAGTTGGTAGAAATGACCCATGCCCTTGTGGTAGTGGTAAAAAGTATAAACAGTGCCATGGTAGAGTGGAATCAGGACCAGGTTCACCTCAGCCGCAACCAGGTGTTTAGCCCACAGCCCCTTACTTCAATTTCAGATCATCAAGAAGAACTGTAATCCTTGAATGGGTACTCCTGCTGGCAATTGTCAGAGGCAACCTTACACTATTCATACATATCCCTAATTGCGACAGGACAGACTTAACACCAGCCGGATTGCCATCTTCAAAGAGCAGACAAATCATTTCAAGGAACTTGTAATGGATCTCTGATGCCTGTTTGAATTTCCCTTTAAGGGCGAGACCTACCATCTCACTCCATTCGGCCGGGAAGGAATTGCCAAGCACTGAGATAACGCCTGAACCTCCCAGCGAGATCATTGGAAGAGCAATAAGGTCATCACCTGAGATAACGAGAAAATCATCAGGTGTATCCCTGATTATTTCCATTACCTGAGTGAAATTGCCGGATGCCTCCTTAACAGCAACAATATTCTCAAAATCCCATGCAAGCCTGGTGCATGTTGCTGAACTGATATTACTGGAGGTTCGGCCGGGAACATTATAAAGGATCACAGGTACGGGACTGGCAGAAGCCACGGCTTTAAAATGCTGATAAAGACCCTTTTGCCCTGGTTTATTATAGTAAGGTGCAACTGATAGGATACCATCAACACCATCAAAATCAGCATTTTTAATGGAATTTACTACCTGCTGTGTATTATTGCCACCGAAGCCAACAACAATTGGAATCCTGTTATTATTGATCTCTTTGACGTAAGAGACAACAGCATCTTTCTCTTCACATGACAAAGTTACAGCTTCGCTAGTAGTGCCAAGTAGAACAAGGAAATCAGCAGCTCCCTCTAGTATGTGATTCGTAACACGCTCGAGTGATTTAAAGTCGATGCTGCAGTCATTTTTAAATGGTGTAACCATCGCTACACCCATACCTGTAAACTTCTTCATAAAATATATTTCTTGATAATTGTGATGTTGAATCAAATCTCCTAAACCCCTGTATTGATCATTTCGAGATAGTGTTTCACCTGATCAAGGTAATAAGTGATACTATCTTTGCCCGACAGCTCAATAGTCATATCCAGAGTATTATGGTTTATAGTATTGCTTGCCCCAACTTTAAATTCTGCTTTCGACAATGAAGTTATGAAATATAGTGGAAAATGTCGCCCAAAATTAATATCAATTATTATCTCATAGGGAGTATTAATAAATTCTTCAACTTCAGGTGTCTCAGGGCAGTAGAATAAGCCCAGGTCGCTTCTCTTGAAGCAGGTCAGATACCTTAATGCAGTATATTCGTTGGGCAGAATTTTACCAGGAAAATAACAGATAATGTCAATCTGAATTCCCCTGTCATGCATTTCTCTGTGGAAATTGGTAATGCTGCTGAACTCACTGATAAAAGTACCGTCCCACACAATTCCTATTTTGTGGGCATTCCTGAGATTGTTGAATTTCTTCACCCGGTGAGTTTTACCAAGCCTTTTTCTGATAATTGATTTGCCAATGGACAGCCTGATATTCTTGAATAGTTCCATAGTACAAACCTAATCGTTTTTCAGTTATTATTTATAACAGTATTAAAGTTTATTTATCAATTTCAAAAATTCCGTTTCTGTTACCAGGGGTATTCCCATATCTTCAGCTTTCTTTCTTTTTGATGGTCCCACATTCTCTCCTGCCAGTACAAAAGAGGTCCTTGAGGATATCGACCCGGATACTTTCCCGCCACACTCTTCAACGATGCTCCTGTACTCTTCCCTGGAATATCTTTCAAAAACTCCGGATATAACAATTATCTTGTTGAGCAGCTGTTCTCCAGACCTCTTTTTCTCGGTATCCATTGCAAAAGAAATACCACTCTGCCTGAGCCGGTTGATCATATGAATGTTCTCCGGATCAGAAAAGTACTCCTTAATGCTTCCGGCAATTTTTTCCCCAATCTCATGGATTGAAATCAATTCGCCGTGCGATGATTCAATTATTCTGTCAATTGACCCGAAATGATGAGCCAGTGTCTTTGCAACTGTTTCTCCAACGTGCCTTATGCCCAGAGCAAACAGAACCCGGGGGAAAGGAGTGTCAATTGATCTCTTGATACTTTCAATAATATTATTCGCAGACCTTTCTCCAAGTCGTTCCAGGGGCAGCAGATCTTCGGGACTGAGTTCATATAGATCAGCTACATTGGTCACTAACTGATGTCTGTAGAGCAAATCTGTTGTCTCCTCACCAAGGCCATCAATATTCATCGCCCTGCGACTGATGAAATGTTCTATCCTCTCCTTGATTTGAGTGGGACATCCGGTTACATTGGGGCAATAGTGATTCGCTTCAGATTCCTCTCTGACAAGAGTGGTTCCGCATTCAGGGCAAATAGAGATGAAACGGATTTCTCGTGATGTTTCTTTTCTTTTACTTATATCAATGCCAACAATTTTGGGGATGATTTCTCCTCCTTTTTCAATGTAAACGATATCATCCTCGTGCAGGTCAAGAAGTCTTATCTGGTCGGCATTATGTAACGATGCTCTCTTTACAATAGTACCTGCAAGTTGTACAGGCTCAAGATTAGCTACAGGTGTGACGCTTCCCGTTCGTCCAACCTGAAACGATACAGAAATAAGCCGGGTTGTTGATCTTTCTGCTTTAAACTTATATGCGATAGCCCATCTGGGCGATTTTGCAGTAAAACCTAAAACCTGCTGTTGCATAAGAGAGTTGATCTTTACAACAATCCCATCAATATCATAGGGAAGTTCTTTGCGTTTCTTATCCCAGAATGTTGCATAATCAATTACCTCATCAATGTCATTGCATAATCTCATTTCCTGTGGGACCTTAAATCCCCATTTCCGGGCTTCAGTCATATTTTCATAATGATTGTCCGAAGGTAGCTGGTTTCCAAGAAGATAATATACGAAACAATCCAGCGGGCGTGTGGCAACCACTCTGGGATCCTGTAGCTTGAGTGTTCCTGCTGCAGCGTTTCGCGGATTGGCAAACGGATCATCACCATCTTTTTCTCGTTGCTCGTTCATCATGCCAAATCCCGGTCTGGGAATATAAATTTCACCCCTGATCACAAACTCGTCTGGTATGTTTATCCCATTGATCCGGAGAGGTATGGATCTGATTGTTTTTACGTTTATGGTAACATCATCTCCTCTTAACCCGTCTCCTCTGGTCACTGCACTTGAAAGCAAACCATTTCTGTATGTTAAACTGATTGATGCACCATCATACTTAAGTTCGCAGACATAATTATAGCTTTCCTTTATTTGCTTTCCTACTCTTTTATCAAAATCTCTCAACTCCTCTTCGTTATATGTATTACCAAGCGAGAGCATGGGGCTGGAGTGCACAACCTGCCTGAATTCCCTGGTAAGATCACTGCCAATCCTTTTGGTGGGTGAATCCGGGGATGCAAATTGCGGGAATTGTTTTTCCAGACTATCCAGTTCGCCTAAAAGCAGATCGTAATCATAATCTGTTATAGATGGATTGTTTTCTATGTAGTACAATCGATTATGTTCTTCTATCTCAAGCCGCAAACGGTCAATTCTCTCTCTTGCATCATCCTGATTCATAGGCTTTAGCTGAAGGTTCTATATGAATGGTTGCATGTATGTCAAGTTCACTGTTGATCGTCTCTTCAATCCTGGTGGCCATTTTATGGGCCTCCTCAATTTGCATTTTTTTGGCAAGGTTGATATGGAAGGTAAGTTCCTTATGAGTTACATAGTCATGAAGATGAAAGTGATGGGCATGTGAATCAGACCCGGCGATTTTGGATGAGATCTCCATGATACGATTTAGAAGTTCTTCGTCAGGCTTCTCCCCAAGGATAGAACTGATTGTTGCTCCTGTGAACTGGTAAGCCGTCCACCCAATGAGAATCGCAACTATAATCCCAAGCAGACCATCAACCCACCATATCTTACCCCCTAATACAATTCCCAATAAAATTATTATTGAAGATATCGCATCCGATCTGTGATGCCATCCATCTGCCTTCAATGTTGAAGATTCCGACCTTTTTGAACAGTAAAAAGCGAATTGTGCAAGCAGCTCTTTAATAATGATAGATAGAATTGTAACCACGATAGCAATTGTTCCATAAGTTGCCTGCTCATGATCTATAATTTTTTTGATCGATCCCTTCAGAAAGGAAAATGCAACGATAAAAAGCAATATTGAGATAATGAATGTTGAAACCAACTCAAATCGTCCATGACCATAGGGATGTGTTTTGTCGGCTGGTTTCGACGATACTCTTGATCCAATTATTACTACCACCGAACTGATAGTATCTGATAATGTATGCCAGGCATCAGCAATGAGGGCAATAGAGCCCGATACCAATCCCGCCCAGTATTTCAACACTGCAAGCAGTATATTTATTACTACGGATACCCATCCTTCAAGCTTTGAATAATATTTTAGTATTTCTTTATCTTTTACCATACCCCGCTAATTAAATTTCCACAGAAGCTACATTTATTGTTTTTGATTGAGTTGTTTTTTATTGAGTAGCCGCCTCTTTCAATCACCCTGTTCCCGCATTCGTCACAATAGGTATCTGATGCATGCGTTCCGGGCACATTTCCAATGTAAACATACTTCAAACCAGAATCTGTGGCTATGGAATGGGCTCTATTAAGTATTTCAACAGGAGTAGGTGGTAGTTGCTCTAGCTTATATTGTGGATGGAACCTGCTGAAATGAACAGGGGTATCTGAGAAACCACTTTCATAGAGCCAACTGCACATACCTTTGATCTCATCAATGTTGTCTGTCCAACCGGGTACAATGAGGTTGGTAATTTCAAGCCATACATTTCCTTCTCTCAGCCTCGTAAGAGTGTCGAGAACCGGTTGCATTTTACCACCGGTAAGCTTCAGGTATGTTTTGTCATTGAACGATTTCAGGTCAATGTTTGCAGCATCGAGATATTGTGCCAGCTTTAATAGCGGTTCCTCGTTAATATATCCGTTTGAGACCAGGATATTCTTTATTCCGCTCTCATGCGCCAGCCTGGCAGTCTCATAAACATATTCATAAAATGTTGTAGGTTCAGAATAGGTATAAGCAATTGAAAGGCATTCATTTTGTTTCGCCATTGAGACCACATATTCAGGCATCAGGTCTATATTTCTGGTTTTCTCCGGGCTGGTTTGTGAGATTGTCCAGTTCTGGCAATTAAGGCAGGCAAGATTACAGCCTGCCGTTGCTATTGAAAATGCCATAGAAGATGGATGAAAATGGTACAGAGGTTTTTTTTCAACCGGGTCAATGTTAACCGCACATGGATTGCCAAATGCCATTGTATGAAGCTTGTTATCTTTGACAATCCGGTTTCTGCAATCACTTAATTCCCCTTCCTTCAGCACACATTCATTGGGACATATATTGCACATAATTCCCCTTGCTGTCTCATCCTGGAACATTGCCAGCCTTAAATGCTTATCTTCTGATAATCCATCCTTCATGGATGTAAAAGCAGCAGGGCAGACTGCCAGACCAGTAACCGTGGCAAAGGTGCACTTTATGAAATCTCTTTTATTCAAATGCTTTTTGTTAGCTTACCTGAAATATAAACTGCAAAATTAATAATTGCAAGAAGAATAATGGTATTACTTATACCTAATAATGGAATAACAATACCTGAGAAAAGAAGAAAACCAAACGCAGCGCCCAGCAGGTCAGATCCATAGATGCAGGAGACTAAACCGGTGGTCCCTTTGTTAATCGTAAGTATGCGGTAAAGGGTTCCGGTTAAAAATGCAGGGATCAGGGCAAATAAAATGATCATTGAATAAAAAGACAGATCGGAAGCTTTATGTAATAGATATGGCTGGATAAGTAAGAAAAGGAGATAGGCTAGTGCCATAAGCAGTGCAATATTGTTTTTGGAGATTAATCGCCACTTAAGTTCAATATATGATCCTACCGCCAATCCCGCCATCAGAAATGCAATAATAATACCTGTAGATTGATAAATATAACCAAGCACCGACTGGAATAGCACCAATGAAATTATTTCAGTCCCCGCAACTGAAAAGGAAGCAAAAAACATTCTTTTGCGGTCAAAATTCACCAAAATTGCCGTAAGGAGAAGAACGGAGGCAATAATGAAAATAACAATGGTCTGGTATCTGCCACTCTTTTGTATGTTCTGGTTCTGGTTCATGAATATGGCTACAGGGTGATTTAATGTGTTTATTGCAGTTGAAGTATCTATAGCATTACTGATCATTTCTGAGTTAAAGCTGACTATCTGGTCATTTATGTAATCAGGATTAAAATAAGCATTGTCTATCCCTCTTGCACTTACCAGGCGACTATAATCTGTACTCAAGGAATTGTCACTTGCTATCAGATAAATGCTGTTTCCTCTAACAGGGAGAACGTTCCCAAACTGCTGTCTTAAATTATTATGAATAACAGATATAAATGAAAGAAGCTCATTACCTGGATAATTTAGTCCATCAGCAACCCTCGTCATAATAACACCGCCCTCTGCCATGTTTAATTTAATCATGGAATAAAATTCGTCAGTATAATAGCGGTTAATAAGGAAATTGTCAGGCGCCGGGAGGGCAAGTATGACGATATCATATTTAGAGTGGTTGTTTTTAATAAACCTGAAGGCATCCGAGGTGATGATGTTTACCCTTGAATCGTCCTTCCAGTTACCCTGCTCATTTTCAAGTGCGACAAGTACTGGATCAAGCTCAATATAGGTTACTTCGCATACACTCCCATACTTTAATATTTCACCTATATGTTGATTAAGTCCACCGGAAATAAGCAGAATTCTTGCAGGGGCCTCATGCTGTAGCATGGCGTAATGAATATTCTCTTCAATTGAAGCATTATCACCGCCAAAGTTATAGACGCGATGGTTGTAGAATATTGTTTTTTGCCCCCAATAATCAGCTATTGAAATGTTGCCATATCTTGAATCTGTACTTGATATAATCGGGATTCTTCTGAAATAGAGTTTTCTGATCAAATTATCCGGGGGGTAGATTAGGACCAGGATTATTGTGAATAAAACCGGCAGGCCAATCCATTTGGTCTTTTCCCTGAAAAGCAGGTAAGAAAATCCAAGAAACGAACACAGGACAACAATTAGGAGTATCTGATAATTATTCAGGATGTTAGCTGAGCATACTGAAACGATTATGCCAGATAGAATACCTCCTGCAGTTTCAGTTGCGAAAGATGAGCCTGGTGATAATTGATCCTTCTCTCTTGCTGAATTGGATAGTACCACAAAGAGTAAACCTGAAGGAACGCATAAAGGAAACAGGGAAAGGGATGCTATAATAATTGTAATAATGAAAGATGGTGTTTGGCCTGAGGTCGTCATTAACCTGTACAATGATAAAAGAAGTACAAATGTGAGGAGCCCCAAGAATGGTAATAAGAGAAGCAGATAATCTACCCTTTTAATCATTGCTCTTCGTCCAAGTAATGAACCTGTAGCTGTTATGATCAGCCAGGCACAGAATAAGGTGCCGATTGCAAGTTCATACCCTCCGGTCAGGTTAAGTAATTCCTTCAGGAAAATCAGCTGTACCGATCCAGTGATAAATCCAATAATAAAAAGTGATCCGGCATGGTGTCCACTGAATGAAATCTTATCATCTTTCTCGATTGATTCCATAGCGGCAGGAGCTCCGGGTGAAAGAAGTTTTCCAAAGTAACTCAGATGCCAGCTGATATGGAAGATGGCAGTAAAACTCAATCCAATTCCGAATTCAACATGCCACTTCAGGACTTTCTCAATTGACCCTAATTCCCATTTGTAGTTGGTTTGGAGTGCAAGGAATATACCTGCAAAGGATGTTGCAATGAAAGTGAATAGAAGGATAACATTCCAGGTTGATCGATGTCCATTTCTTGAGATAACACCTATCCTGCTTCCGGCAAAACTAATTATGTAAAGTAGGAGGCAAACAATCCCGATGGCCTTTACGTGATACATTTCTTAATGATTCTCGCCGAAAATATAGGCCTCGTAAACAAAGATCTCAGCATCCTTCCAGCCATTCCAACCCAGTCCTGCCTTATCTCTTGCAAGGTATCCCAGGAATTCTTCTACGGTCCAATCCTTACCCTCCGCAACCTGGGGAAGAAATGTCCCCGACCTTGTATCGTTACGCAGGTATACACCATGTTTGCCCAGCTCAATCTCGTCAATGTTGCTAACTTTCTTCAAAGGTCCCAGGACGGATATTTCAATAGTCACTTTTTCAAATTCATCTTTCGTTAGCGGTGTGAATCGGGTATCACTAAATGCTGCTGAAGCAGACATTTGCTTTACTACCTCAAATAATGGTTCATCCGGTATAAAGCGGCCAATACAACCACGGAGTTTACCATCCAGATTTAAAGTAACAAACGCTCCAAGGGGTTCATGCAGCTTTTGTGAAAATTGTGAGGGATCAGTTTCCAAATATCTGCCCTCATACAATACTGATCTAATATTATTTCGAGCTATTTCAATTAGATCCTTTTCATCTTCATTTGAGAGGGAAAATGCCGCTTCTTTATTGCCGTAGATAACTTTCGTACCGGGATTATTATCAACTACTGCTATTGCATGATAGCCAACAACACCCGATCGGTCACCATAGGGAGTGTCGCCTGAATTCTTGTAAGTAATGTGCTTGTATTCCAGAGACTTATGGGGGTCAGTCAGGTAGAGCAGAACTAATCCTGATGTCCATCCGCACATACGTGTAGCAAGACCATCTATCTTACTTTTGTAACTGTTATTCATGTATTCTATAAATCTGTCAGGATCACCAGCCATAAGATTATCTGCAGTTTCTTTATCTAATTCATTTGCAATGTCATACGGTGGGTAGTGACTGAAATCGCTGCTGATAATGAAAAGGTTCTTATTATTGAAATATGGTTGTAATGCATTTGCAATGTTTTTGCAGGTAGCTGTATTTGTTGAACCGATAATTACAGGTACGATAGGTATATCATTCCCAAATCGGAACTGTAGAAAGGGGAGTTGTACCTCAATGCTATGCTCCGTTTCATGAGCCTGAGGGTAATAACTAAAAACACTGGAATTTTCAATCAGATCCTGTGCAATATCAGCATTTACTTTCAAACGTCCCAGAGGAGTAATGTAATAGCCTTCGCGATATACTGATGCTCCGGCGAAAGATACCCTGTGACTCGAGCCAATTATAAAAACATTCTCATAATCAAAGGTCTCCGGGATTGAACTGAAGGCAGATGCCGCGACCGACCCAGAGAAGGTATATCCTGCATGGGGGGAGATAATTGCCCTTACGGCCCATGGGAAATCATCACGGGTAACATTATCGAACAACTTTTCCAGTTCTGCACTTAGCTGTCGTTCGTTTCCGGGGTAAAATGAACCTGATACAGCAGGCATTCTTTCCTTATCTCTGTTCTGAGCTTCCCCACTCATGCTTGTGAGTATTAAAATTAGTATAACGTAGAAAGGTCTCATTTATCTTTTGATAAGATGAATCCGGTAATAAAGTTAAACTAAATGTGTTAAAAAGAAAACTGAAGTGGGTCCTATTAGATCAAAATAAGCCGTTCCTTGATGACCATACCATTATCGTCGGTGCCATAGATTTTCATCCCAATACTGACTTTTGCGTCCTGAACCACATCAGTTGCAGGTGAAATAGCTTCTTTGAGATCTTCTTCCTCCATTTCCTCGAATTCTTCAATATGAAAATAGAGGTGTATGATCAGGAGCTTTTCTCGGTCGTCAATATTTGACAGAACCTTAATAATCCTGGCGATCCAGATGGAGGAGGCAGTATTAAAGTAAATCAGGTTAAGGTGAAGGTTGGTTTCGTCAGCAGGATCCTTAATATATTCCATCAGCCAGTTAACTACAGGCTGAAAGACCTGTGTAGCATTTTCAGGAATGGATTTTCCCTTAAATTCCAGAAATCCAGTTTCCGGATCTAAGTTTATCTCCGCTGAATTATAGGAAGAAGCAATATGAAGATCAGATAGTTTCATCTTTTTACCGGCTTATTGTACCTCAATTTCAAAAGTATTTATTTTTTCCCATTCGCTATTTACTGTTCGTCAAAAAGTTAGGGTCATATATCAAATAACTTCATACATTGGACAAAAGAACCCTTTAATAAGTACCTGCAGTCAGCAGTTTCTGAATACTGATACTCCCGTAAATTATTTTATCTTTGGAGCCTGAAATAGTGATCAGGATAATGAAGTCAGATATTAACAATTATATCAGGAATTCACTGGAAATCCTGTACATGGCTGATGTAGATGAGAGTCATATACAGCTGCTGGAAACAAGAAAGGAGTTCAAAGGTGACATTACCCTTGTGGTATTTCCACTGTTAAGATATTCTTCGGGTTCGCCCGAGGAGACAGCCAAAGCTATTGGTGATTATTTAAAGAACCAACTATCAGATGTTCAGGATTATAATGTGATAAACGGTTTTCTTAATATCACATTCACACCAGATCATTGGATCAAGATTTTTAGCACAATCCTGGGTGATGATCATTTTGGAATGACTGCTCCGACCGATATTTCTGAATTAATCCTGATTGAGTATTCTTCACCAAATACAAATAAACCACTTCATCTCGGACATATCAGAAATAACCTGATTGGTTTCTCGTTAGCAAGGATACTTGAATCAAACGGTTACAGGGTTATAAAGACAAATATTGTCAATGACAGAGGTATTCATATCTGCAAGTCAATGGTTGCCTGGATGAAATTCGGGAACGGGGAAACTCCTGAGAATTCAGGAGAAAAGGGAGATCATCTTGTAGGTCGCTATTATGTAAGGTTTGAAAGAGAGTTAAGTAAGGAGGTGGAAGAGCTTGAGAGGCAGGGGAAAACGAAGGAAGAAGCCTGGATGGCAGCTCCTCTGCTTGAAGAAGCACGTGAGCTGTTGAGAAAATGGGAGGCGGGGGATACAAATACCGTTGATCTTTGGGAAACAATGAATGGATGGGTATATGATGGATTTAACGTTACATATGATTTACTTGGGATTGAATTTGACAAAATTTACTACGAGTCAGAGACATTCAAAAGTGGAAAAGAAATTGTAATTAATGCAATTGAACAAGGGTATCTATTCAAGAAACCTGATGGCTCTGTTTGGGTCGACCTTTCAGAATTTAATCTGGAGGAGAAACTCCTCCTGCGATCGGACGGAACGACTGTATATATGACGCAGGATATTGGAACCGCTGTTGAAAGATATAATGATTTTGGTTTTGACAGGCATCTGTACGTAGTTGGTAACGAGCAAAACTATCATTTCCAGGTATTAAAACTGGTGTTGAAAAAACTTGGATACGGCTGGTCAGACGGATTATTTCACTTCTCATATGGAATGGTTGAATTACCGGAAGGGAAGATGAAATCAAGAGAAGGCACAATCGTTGATGCTGATGACCTGATTAAAGAGATGATACATACTGCATATGAAATGTCGGAGGAGCTTGGTAAACTTGACATTTACACTGGAGAAGAGAAGGATGAAATACTCCGAAAGATTGGGCTTGGAGCATTAAAATACTTCATACTTAAGGTGGATCCGAAGAAGAATATGATGTTTAATCCCGTGGAATCAATTGACTTCAATGGGAATACAGGACCGTTTATTCAATATACCTACTCAAGAATTCAATCTATTATGAGGAAGGCTGGAGATATTGAATCCTTTTCACCTGCCGGGCTAACACCCAATCAGAAAGAAATTGAACTAATAAAACTGCTGAACCAGTTCCCCACTGTTGTTAGCGAGGCTGGTGAAAATCTAAGTCCTGCCCTTCTTGCGAACTATTGCTATGACCTGTCAAAGGTATTTAACCAGTACTATCATGATTATATCATTCTTGGTGAATCTGATTTATTGACAAGGAGATTCAGAATTAAGCTAACTTGGCAAACTGGTGAAATGATCAGGAAAGGGATGTGGCTTCTCGGAATTGAGCTTCCCGATCGTATGTAAAAAACTGTTATTTTTGTGAATTGAATGAGTAAAGAAAATGTTCGAGAATTTAACTGACAGGCTGGAGAGATCCTTCAAATTACTTAAGGGGCAGGGAAGAATAACAGAAATCAATGTTGCAGAGACACTCAAGGATGTCCGCAGGGCACTACTTGATGCTGATGTCAACTATAAGATCGCTAAACAGTTTACTGATACAGTGAAGGGAAAAGCAATTGGACAGAATGTCTTAAATGCTGTTAAGCCTTCCCAGATGATGATTAAGATAGTTCATGACGAGCTTGCTGCCCTGATGGGAGTTGAAACGACTGATATTAATCTGAAGGGCAGTCCCTGCGTTATTCTTATATCAGGGCTGCAGGGATCGGGTAAGACTACCTTCAGCGGAAAGCTTGCCAACATGTTGAAAAGTAAAAGGGGAAAGAATCCTTTGCTCGTGGCAGGTGATGTTTACCGGCCGGCTGCCATTGAACAGTTAAAGGTTATTGGGAACCAGATAAATATACCGGTTTATTGTGAGGACGGGAACCTGGACCCCGTAAAGATCGTAAAAAAGGCGGTGAAGGAAGCGCGGAATAGTGGCAATGACCTTGTGATAATAGATACGGCAGGACGACTGGCAATAGATGAGGCGATGATGAAAGAAATTGCAGCCATAAAAGAGGCTGTGAATCCTCATGAAATCTTATTCGTGGTAGATGCAATGACCGGACAGGATGCAGTCAATACTGCAAAGGAATTTAATGACCGGCTTGATTTTGACGGAGTTGTACTTACAAAACTTGATGGCGATACCAGGGGAGGTGCTGCACTTTCAATCAGGGGAGTTGTTAACAAACCCATCAAATTCATTGGATCAGGAGAGAAGATGGATGCAATTGATGTTTTTCATCCTGACAGAATGGCTGACCGAATACTGGGGATGGGAGATATCGTATCTCTGGTTGAGAAGGCCCAGGAACAATTTAACCAGGAGTCTGCTGCACAGCTTCAGAAAAAAATTGCCGGGAACCGGTTTGATTTTAATGACTTTATTTCACAGATACGGCAGATCAAAAAAATGGGTAATGTTAAGGATCTTATGTCGATGATACCCGGTGCGGGTAAAGCGGTAAAGAATCTTGATATTGACGACGATGCATTTAAAGCGATAGAGGCTATTATTATGAGTATGACACCCCAGGAGCGCAGCAATCCTGACATCATTAATGGAAGCAGAAGAAAAAGGATAGCCGATGGCAGTGGCTCCACAGTACCGGAGGTAAACAGGCTTCTGAAACAATTCGGTGAGACCAAGAGAATGATGAAGATGATGACCAGGAAGGGTGGTTCAGCCAATCTGGCACAGATGATGAGACCTAATTAATCTAATAGTTATGTACCAAATTATTGATGGAAAACAAGTATCCTCTGATATTAAGCAGGAAATTGCTGAAGAGGTAAAAAGTATTATTGCCAGCAATGGTAAAATACCTCACCTGGCAGCTGTGCTTGTGGGAAACGATGGGGCTAGCGAAACCTATGTTGCCCACAAGGTAAAAGCATGCGAGCAGGTGGGATTCAAATCCTCGCTAATCAGGTTTGATGCTGACGTAAGTGAGGCTGACCTACTCCGGAAAGTGGAAGAACTTAACAATGACCCGGATATCGATGGATTCATTGTCCAGCTTCCCTTGCCCGATCACATTTCGGCAGACAAGGTGATTGAAGCTGTTGACCCCTCGAAGGATGTCGATGGTTTTCACCCGGTTAACCTGGGTAAGATGACAATCGGACTTCCTTCTTTTGTGCCAGCGACTCCATATGGTATTATGGAATTGATCAAACGATACAATATTGAAACATCCGGGAAGCGCTGCGTTGTGATCGGGAGAAGTAATATTGTCGGGAGGCCTGCAAGTATCTTGTTATCTAAGAAAGGAGTTGATTCTACAGTTACTGTTGTTCACAGCCGCACCAAGGATCTGCCAGCGGTTATACGCGAGGCAGATATTATCATTGCCGCTATGGGGATACCCGGCTTCGTGACTGCCGACATGGTTAAGGAGGGTGCTGTCGTAATTGACGTAGGAACAACCAGGGTAAAATCGGATCAAACAAAATCAGGGTGGAAGCTCAGGGGTGATGTTGATTTTGAAAATGTTGCGCCAAAATGCTCATATATTACTCCTGTACCGGGTGGTGTAGGACCGATGACAATCGTTTCGCTATTGCAGAACACACTGCTTGCCGGGAAATTGAAAGGCAACTGATAATTATTTATTTCCAGTTTCTTCGAGATCGATACCGGCAAAATATAAATCATATCCGCCAAGACCATCTGGCCGATCTGATGAGAAGACAATGAAGTTATTGGTAAATCCACCTGCGAAACCAATCAAAGGCCGGTATTCATTGTATTCAGTATTTATGGAGGGTCCCAGATTAAAAGGATCGCTCCATTTTCCTGCGTTGAAAACTGAGAAATAAAGATCAAAACCTCCGAATCCGCCTGGTCTGTCAGAAGTGAAGACCATAAAATCCTGATAAATGAAAGGACACTTATCATTGTAATCACTGTTGAGGCTATCATTAAGCACTGCAGATTGCTCAGCTCCTTTTAACCATGAATCAAAATCAATGCCTTGGTTCACTTCCATTTCATAGATATCATAATTGCCAGCCCGGTCTGATGTAAAATATACTTTGGCAATATCGCGGTCAAAGGTAATGTAACCGTCGTTCGATGAGGATGAGAGTATTGAGACTAGATCCGGGCTCTCAAAATAGGGCATTTCGCCAAAGGCCGGTGGGAAATAGCTCAGAAACCTCAGATCAAGGTCTCCGCCTGCAGACTCATCTGTATAAAAGAAGTAGAATCTTCCGTTATTACTATTAAATAAGTAGTAGGGCCCTAACTGGTCAAAATCGTTATTTATCGTATCTTCAATTACACTATACAGTTCATTGGTTGCCATATCAGAATCGAGAGTGAATTCACCATCTGTCTGATTAAACAGGAACCATATCACACCGGTTATAATATTGAAATCCTCACCGCTACTTTCCCTGTTCGATGCGAATAGTATTGGCACCTCATCACCGATCATGGGAATATTGCAATTATAGTCATCATAAACAGAGTTAATTTTTTCAAGATTCACTACCTCTTCAGGAAAAGTGCCTGTTTCATAGTTTATTTTCGGATCAGAGCCACCACAGTTACTTGCACCAGTAATTACAAGGATTGAAAACAATACGAAATAGAATGTAAAATGCCTTATCATGAGTGTATATTTATATCAGAATTAAAACGTAAAAATATATAAAATATTATTTAAGAAAAAAACCGGGCGGGAACCCGGCTCTTCGAAGGTAGAATTTAGGTTAATTTAGGGTAATTTAGGGTATGAGGGTTAAAATATAATTCCTCGTCTAAATACACACAATAGATGAATAAGGTTGTAATATGGTTGCGTTATGGTTGCGGATTTTTTTTAACAATTAGTCGGCAGGACTTTTTTTTGTTGTCTGACAGCTGTTTATAAAAAAATATATATGTTTAAAAACTAAAGAGAACAATTGCTACTGTAATATATTTTATCCTATTTTTGCAGGATTATATTTGGCAAATAATGCAAGAAGAAAATTACGGATACCAGGAAGAGGAGATTTCCGGAATTTTATACCGGTATGAGAGTATGAGAAGGAACAATGAAAATTTGTTCTTTGATGTGTCTGAATTTGAAACCATTATTGACTACTATTTGGAAAATAATGATGTTACTTTTGCCTTTGAAGCAGCTGAGTCAGCAACCAGACAGCATCCAAATTCAGTATCAATACAACTTAAGAAAGCAAAGGTTCTAATTGATAAAGGCAGGGCTGTTGAGGCGTTGAAAGCTGTTAAATTTCTTGAAAAGATTGAACCGGGTAATTTTGAAATCTTCATTATTAAGGGTGTAGCACTGGGCATGCTTGGTGATATTCAGGGTACACGTAAGAATTTTGACTACGCCCTGTCAATGGATAAGTCAGAAGAAGTGAATATTTTGTTGAACATTACATCAATTCTTCAGAATTTAAACCACTATGAGCTTCTGATCCCATATCTGGAAAGACTTGCTAATCTCGAACCACACTTCAGTTCACATCTTTATGACCTTGGATTTGCCAATGAAAAGCTGGGACACAACGGGGAAAGTATTAAATATTATAACAGGTATCTGGAGCAGGAGCCTTTTTCAGATAGTGCCTGGTATAATATGGGTATCATTTATAATAAGCAGGGTAACAACGGGAAAGCTCTTGAAGCATATGAGTATGCCCTCGCCGTGAACCCTGAAAATTCCTTTGCACTATTCAATAAAGGAAATTTGCTAAGTAATTTGGGCCGCTTCAGAGAAGCTCTTGAAGTATATCTTGAGTATCTGGAGTTTGAGGATGAAAGCTCAGAGGCGTTGACATATGCAGCGGAGTGTTATGATAAATTAGGTAAGAAGGATCTTGCTGTGAAATTATACAATGAAGCAATTGATCTTGATCCTGATTTTTCAGAACCATGGTTCGGATTGGGAATTATTTTCCTGAATGATAATAAGTTCGATGATAGCATTTGTTATTTCAAAAGAGCTGTGAACCTTGATATGGAGAATCCTGAGTACTGGTACTTTTTAGGCAAATCTTACTATCGAATGTCAGATATCAAAAATTCTGTTAAGTCCTTCAGGGAGGCTCTGAAGCTCGATCCCTTTTATGATATTGTTTGGAGCAACCTTGGCCACATTATAATATCCGAGAAATTGTATTCAAGAGTTACAGGTGTACTTGAAAGAGCTCTCAAAGTTATTGGAGATATTCATGGATTAAGGTTTCTCCTGGCTTCGGCCTATCTCTTTAGCGGGCAGAACGAAAAGTGCACTGAGCATTTATCATTGGCCCTTCTGTCAACAGATAAGGAGTTCTACGAGTTTGAAGAACTGCTTCCAAGAAATATGCTGAATGATGAGCAGATAGAAATGATAACAAAAAAATTTAAGTAGGGAAGCTATGTTAATTGAAATACCTCATTTACCTCATCGCCCGGCCAAACCCAGAAATATAGGCCTGACAATGGTGATGGATAAGGGGTTGAGCTATCGCGAGGCGGAGGATATGATCTCTGTGTCAGGCATATATGTAGATTTTGTCAAGCTTGGATTTGGAACTTCGCTTGTTACACCTGAAGTCCATAAAAAGATTTTACTTTATAAAGAAGCAGGATTAAGACCCTACCTGGGGGGTACTCTGTTTGAAGCATTTATAGTGAGGAATATGTTTGATGAGTATTTCAGCCTTCTCAGGAAACTGGACCTTGATATGGTTGAAGTATCTGATGGTTCGTTCGAAATTGATCAAAAAGATAAGGTTGATTATATTAAAAGGTTGGCAGATAGTTTCCTGGTTATATCAGAGGTGGGTTCTAAAAAGAGTGATGTTATATATACCCCGGAGGAGTGGATTGGTAATATGCAAAGTGAGCTTGATGCAGGATCCTTTAAGGTTATTGCGGAAGCGAGGGAAAGTGGCACAACCGGAATATACAATGGCGACGGATCAGCAAATACCAATCTTATCGACAGGATAGCTGAAGATATCGACCTGGATAGTATTCTATGGGAAGCTCCGTTAAAGTCGCAACAAACCTGGTTTATAAAGCAATTTGGAGCCAATGTTAACCTTGGCAATATTGCACCTTCAGAAGTTATCGCCCTTGAGACATTGAGAACAGGCCTTAGAGGCGATACGTTCTTTCAGTTCCTGCCTGACAGCATGAAATAAAACCGACATGAATTTAGGTAAATACATACTGCTAACATGCAAGGGTATTGCTATGGGGGCCGCTGATGTTGTTCCCGGAGTGTCAGGGGGTACAATTGCTTTCATTTCAGGCATCTATGATGAACTGATTCACTCTCTGAAATCATTTAATACGGGATCTCTTAAACTGCTTTTCAGCCTGAAATTCAGATCTTTATGGAAAGAGGTCAATGGTACTTTTCTCCTTGCGGTCTTTTCTGGCATCCTTGTAAGTATCTTCTCACTTGCCAGATTACTGAAGTATTTGATGGAGACATATCCTATTTTTATCTGGTCATTCTTTTTTGGATTGGTCCTGGCTTCTGCAATAGTCATTCTCATAAAGATCAACAAATGGAGTCCGGGGAATATACTGGCTCTGATAATCGGTACTGTAGTAATGTTTGTGATCTCTACTTTTTCCCCTGCTGAGACTACTGAGGCATACTGGTTTATTTTTATCTCCGGAGCGATTGCGGTTTGCGCTATGATATTACCAGGGATCTCAGGTGCATTTATACTCCTGATCCTTGGAAAATACCAGTTTATACTTGGCGCTGTCAGTGCTTTTGACCTACCTGTGCTGGTCATTTTTGGATCTGGAGTTATTACCGGACTGATTAGTTTTGCAAATCTTTTATCATGGCTGTTAGGCAGGTATAGGGATACTACAATTTCAGCTCTTGCAGGATTTCTAATTGGATCACTTAACAAGATCTGGCCATGGAAGGAAAATATTAGCGAAAGGATATCCTCTGATGGACACATAGTACCTCTGTTACAAAAGAATATCTTACCCGGAGAATACCTTTCTGTCACAGGAGAAAGCTCGTATATTCTTCATGCATCGGCACTGATACTGATCGGGATATTCCTGGTACTGGTGCTTGATCGTTTGGCAAAGAAACCTTCATGAAGAAATATGGAATAATAGGCTATCCCCTCGGGCACTCTCTCTCAAAGGAGTTTTTCAACAGAAAGTTCGAAAGAGAGGGATTGGATTGTGTATACGAAAATTTTGAATTATCCCACATTAACCTGTTTCCACAATTAATTAAGAAAGAAAAATCTCTTATAGGTTTGAATGTAACTCTTCCCTATAAGGTTGATGTAATTCAATACCTTGACAAACTTGATCATGAAGCCCGTGACGCAGGTGCTGTAAATGTTGTCAAGATAGATATTAAGGGCGGAAGAAGATCATTGAAAGGATTCAATTCGGATATATTTGGGTTTGTGGAATCTCTGCGTCCGATCCTTCATGCCGGTATAAGTAGTGCATTGATACTTGGTACAGGTGGTGCTTCGAAAGCAGTAGCCATTGGACTTAAAAGATTGAATATTGGATATAGATTTGTCTCACGAACTCCAGGTAAGGATATTCAAGGTTATCCTGAACTTACAGAAAAAGTAATAAGACAAAACCTTCTCATTATCAACTCTACACCCGTTGGTATGTTTCCGGATATAGGACAATCGCCTCCAATCCCTTACCAGTTTCTTACGGAAGAACATCTGTTGTTTGACCTGGTATATAATCCTGCTGAAACAATATTTCTTCAAAAAGGGCTGGAAAGGGGATCTCAGATAAAGAATGGTCTTGAGATGCTTGAGCTTCAGGCAGTCAGATCATGGGAGATATGGAATGATAAAATCATGGAGTGACAATGTTCTCGGGATATTCAATGTTTGTAAGATAGAGCCCCTCTGCCCGTGCCGATTTTCCAGCCTTCTGCCTGTCTTTGGCCATAATAATCATATTTATATCTTCCGGGCTTAGTTTACCTCTTCCTACCTCTATCATTGTTCCGACAATTGCCCTTACCATATTCCGCAGAAACCTGTTAGCGCTTATAGTGAACCTTATCAATGTGCCATCGACTTCCCATCTGGCTTCGTATATTTTGCATTCATTGGTTTTTGCATTGCCATGGAGCTTGCTGAAACTGGTAAAATTGCTATGATTAAGAAGGTAGCCTGATGCCCTGTTCATGGAATCTATATCAAGACTGCCTTGCCTGTAGAGTGCATACCCTAACTTCATTGGATCTTTTATGGTAGTGATGAGATATTCATATGTCCTTGATCTGGCATCGAACCTTGCATGTGCTGTCTCCTTCACTTTTCGCACCCTGTTTACTGCTATGTCAGGCGGCAAGAAGCTATTCAACCTGAATACCAGATTGTCGGAATCATGCAGATTGGTTTTAACCGAGTCAAAGTGGGCAACAAACCTCCGGGCATGAACACCGGTATCAGTTCTTCCTGCTCCCGTAGTAACAATTTTCTCCTGAAGAACAGTTGATAATGACTCATCAAGTAGCTCCTGTATCGTAGTCTTCCGTGGTTGTTTCTGCCAGCCAGAGTAATTGGTACCTTTAAAAGATAAGTATATAAAATATCGTGCCTTCACAATAATCATTCAACAAATATAGTATTTTGGTGCCATACCTGACCATCAGTGCCTGCAACCGATGCATTGTGGTTTTATGAGAAGCCTGTCCATTTGCTGGATGTGAGCCTTCCCAAAAAAGGCTATCAAGATTGGAACCAACGGATGCAAACCAAAATCGCACCCATTCCGGAAAAATCTTTTTGACATCTGAAGTTCCATTGAAAAAAAATATCCAATACATTTGAAAATTGATCTTAAAATGTATTTTTGCTTCTGTTGTCGAAATCCGGGTTAATTGTAAGCTATTCAAACACTAATATACATAGGATATGAAGGTTGATTTGAGTTGGATTGATTATCTGATAATGATAATCTACTTCGTTTTCGTAATCGGTATCGGCTGGTTCTTAAAAAAATACATGAAAAATGCCAATGCTTTTCTCGAGGCCGGAAGATCTATGCCTGCATGGGTTGCCGGATTGGCATTTATCTCAACAAACCTGGGCGCTCTTGAAGTGATGGGAATGACAGGATCAGGTCTGAAATACGGAATGTTAACCACCCACTTTTACTGGATCGGCGCTATCCCCGCCATGATATTTCTGGCAGTATTTATGATGCCATTTTATTATGGATCCAAAGCAAGGTCTGTACCTGAATTTCTTAAGTTAAGATTTGATGAAAAAACGCGGGGATTAAATGCAATCCTTTTTGCAGTGATGACAATACTGGCTTCAGGAATTTCAATGTATGCACTGGCAATCCTTATGGAGAAAGTACTGGGATGGGATTTTAACATAAGCCTTTGGGTGTCAGCATTAATTGTTTTAGGATATACATACCTTGGAGGCCTCTCCTCCGCAATATATAACGAGGTATTGCAATTCTTCATAATTGTGATCGGTTTATTGCCGCTGGTGTTTCTCAGCCTGCATGATGTTGGAGGATGGGGTGGCCTGAAGGAAAGTCTGGCTCCTATTACAACTGCAAACGGATTTGCGGCAGATGCCTGGACAACTACCTGGAAATATACAGGAGAAGCCAGTTCCAATCCTCTGGGAGTGGAATGGTTTGGAATTTTGTTTGGTCTTGGGTTTGTCCTATCGTTTGGGTACTGGTGTACAAACTTCCTTATTGTCCAGAGGGCTTTTGCAGCTGAATCAAAAGCTGCAGCGCGAAAAGTCCCTTTAATTGGAGCAATCCCAAAGATGTTCATACCCTTTCTTATAATTGTACCAGGTGTTGTTGCCATGGTGCTGATGTCTGATCCTGGAAAAGGTTTTGCTCTTCCCCTTGATGCAGGCGGTAAACCAATTTATGATTATACAATTATTATGTTACTGAGACAGTATCTGCCAGCAGGTGTTCTTGGACTGGGAATTACTGCTCTGCTGGCTTCATTTATGTCGGGGATGGCAGGAAACGTTTCAGCTTTCAACACTGTCTGGACCTATGATATCTACCAGAGCTATATTCGCAAGAGAACCAATAATGAAGAAGCTGATGACATTCATTACCTTACTGTCGGTCGGATTGCCACAATAGGAGGAGTGCTGTTAAGTATTGCTTCTGCATATATTGCCAGTAAATTCGGAAATATTATGGATTTTCTGCAGACAATCTTCTCGATGATCAACGCACCACTGTTTGCAGTTATTTTTCTGGGTATGTTCTGGAAAAGGACGACAGGTCATGGAGCATTCACAGGACTACTGATTGGATTTCTGGTGGCTCTTCTACACCACGGGCTTACTGTGCCGGCTGGTGCAACTACTCTGGTCAAAGGTGGTTGGATTGCTTCCCTGCACACATATCCGGTTGAAATGGCACAGAATTTCTGGACCGCCATCATTGCATTTTCAGTAAGTACGCTGGTGGCAGTGGGATTGACCGTGGTAACAAAACAGCAAAAGTCTGAAGCACAACTACAGGGCCTTGTTTATTCTCTTACACCACGTGACATGGGAGAAAGCCTGCCATGGTACCAGCGTCCCGCTGGCCTGGCAATAATCGTTGGTATAATTTGTATTGTATTAAGTATAATGTTTTGGTAGGAGGAAAATAAAATGATAGATATAAGAATACCTATTGGTTTGATGTTTTCAATATTTGGAGTATTGATTACAATTTTCGGCTTGGTTACATCGTCAAATACTGATCTCTACCAGAAATCACTTGGCATTAATGTTAACATTATTATGGGATTGTTGATGCTTGTATTTGGACTTGTAATGCTGTATTTCGCGATAAAGAAAAAGAAAGGATAAATGGTTCAGTTTAGCTTTTACCGCAAAGAACTCAGAACAAATTCAAGGTTTTCAACTGGATCTGTTGGTTCCCTTCACATACTTTGTTTCTATTTTGAGCTCTTCGCACTTAATTATTTATGATGGGGAATAATACTGGTATTAAAAGAGGATTTGCAAGCGACAATAATTCAGGTGTTCATCCTGAAATACTGAAGGAGATGACCAGGGTGAACGAGGGTCATGTAATTGGATATGGTGACGACAAATATACCAGTGAGGCAGAAGAATTATTCGGCATAATCCTGGGGCCGGAAACTGAAGTATTTTTCGTATTCAATGGTACAGCGGCGAATGTTCTTGGTCTTACTTGCATAACACGTTCCTGGAACTCTGTAATAACTGCCCATACGGCGCATATTGAACAGGATGAGTGTGGCGCACCTGAGAAATATACAGGTTGCAAGGTACTTACTATTGACACTCCGGACGGAAAACTTTCCCCTGAACTGCTTGGAAAGCACATGCATGGTTTTGGCTTTGAGCACCACTCACAACCTAAAGTCGTCTCAATATCACAGGTGAGTGAAATGGGAACTGTTTATTCTCCTGATGAGATTAGGGCCTTGGCTGATTATGTTCATGGTCATGACATGCTTCTTCATATGGATGGAGCCAGAATTGCCAATGCCGCTGCGGCTCTTGACGTTCCATTTAAGGAATTTACAGCAGATTCGGGAGTTGATGTGGTTTCATTTGGCGGGACAAAAAACGGGATGATGTATGGGGAATCAATTTGTTTTCTAAGACCCGGATTATCAGAAGATTTTAAATATATCAGAAAGCAGGGGATGCAGCTTGCATCAAAAATGAGATTCATATCAGCTCAGTTCATAGCCTATTTCAGGAATGACCTCTGGCTTGTGAATGCTCGTCACTCTAACAGCATGGCTAAGATACTGGCAGAGCAGATAGATAAAATACCGGATATTAAAATTACCCAGCGGGTTGAAGCAAATGGAATATTTGTTGTCCTGCCGCCTCAGATTGCCGAAAGGATACGCCAGACATACTTTTTTTATCCATGGAATGAGGAGATATCTGAATACAGGCTGATGACATCCTGGGATACGACAGAAAAAGATATTAAAGGATTTATTTCCCTCCTGAAAGAGGTACTTAAAAGGTAGGGTCAGTCTGTCTGTTTCAGAAGGAGCGAGCTGTCACCATAGCTCAAGAACCTGTAATCATGATCAAGAGCATGCCTGTATATTCTTTTCCAGTCTTTACCGATAAATGCGGCAACAAGCATTAAGAGGGTGCTGCCAGGCATATGCCAGTTGGTAATAAGTCCTTTAATGAATCTGAAATTGTAACCGGGAACAATGATCATGCTTGTTTGTGCTTCGATTTTATCGATATTGTTATGATCCATATACCAGAGCAGGGAGTCAATCGCTTCATCAACATGAATTGTGGCATCTGATTCGTAAGGTTCCCACTGGTTAACATAAAGTAAGCCATTCTCTTCTTTATACCCTCGCTGTATTTTTGATCCGAGCCAGTAAAGACTCTCAATGGTTCTTACAGTGGTTGTCCCTACTGAGACAATCTTTTGATTCCTGAATGACTCAATCGACTCACGTGTGACAGAGAAAAGTTCGGAATGCATTTTATGTTCGCCAATAGTCTTACTTTTTACAGGGATGAAAGTTCCGGCACTTATGTGTAGGGTCAGCTCCGAGATCAATATGCCATTGTTTGTTAGCGTTTCAATCAAAGGACTGGTGAAATGTAAACCTGCTGTTGGAGCGGCAACTGATCCCCTGGCTTTTGAATAGACTGTCTGATACCTTGTATTATCGATCTTTTCATCAGCCCTGTTCAGATAGGGTGGAATCGGCATATGGCCTCCTCCTTCAAGTATCTCACAGAAAGTAAGAGAATCATTATCCCAGCTGAACTGTATCAGCCATCCATCTTCATACTTCCCTAATAGCTCGGCGTTTATTGTCGTGCTGACCGATTTCACTTTAAACTGCAAATATATTTTTTCATTCTTCCATTTCTTTAGATTTCCTATCAGACATTTCCATTTTACCACTCCACTGGAGGCAAATGAGAGATTAAAATCTGCTGGATCTACCGGTTCCAGACAAAATATTTCAATCGATGCGCCAGTTGGCTTCTTGAATAATAACCTGGCACGAATTACCCTGGTATTATTAAAAAAAAGATGATGATCCTTATCCAGCCAATTGCCGATATTTCTGAAACTATCATCATCTATTACTCCTCTGTTATAAACCAGTAATTTTGAAGAGTCCCGTTCTTTAAGCGGGTAAGATGCAATCCTTCTTTCAGGAAGGTTATACTGGTAATCCTCTGTTCGTATTTCCTTTGAACTAAACATTTGCTACGGGGGCCATGCTATTGTGTACAGGTTATTATTTACAGGTTAACAAATAAGTTAGTAGCGCAAAATTAAGTATTTTTACAATGAGAGTTATATAGTGATTATCTATGCAGTTTATCCGGACTGTCTCAACAGGATTATTCGATAAGCAGAAACAGATAGTAAACTACTTTAATTATTACAATATGGCTTATATAAGTGTAAATCCCTACAATGATAAATTGAACGGAAAATTCGAATTGATCAGTGATAATGAATTAATGCTGAAAATAGATGATGCGGATAATGCTTTCAGAAAATGGAGGAAAGTTCATATAAGGGAACGGGCTATGCTGCTCATGAACCTGGCAGATATTCTTGAAAAAGAGAAGGATTTTCATGGAAGAACAATGACCTCGGAGATGGGAAAACCTGTAGGCCAGTCGATCGCAGAGGTGGAAAAGTGCGCTTATGCCTGCCGGTATTATGCAAAAAATGCTGAAAAATTCTTGTCTCCCAGGAAGATTATGACCGCCGGGGCGAGCAGTTTCATCACTTTTGAGCCTCAAGGTTTGGTTTTTGCGGTAATGCCGTGGAATTTTCCATACTGGCAGGTTATTAGGTGTCTGGCTCCGGCACTATTATCCGGAAACGGTATGGTGTTGAAGCATGCCTCCAATGTACCGTTATCTGCTTTAAATATTGAAAAAGCGGTAAATGATGCTGGTTTTCCAAACCACCTGTTTGCTAATATTTTTATTAACCATAGACAGGCCAACATTGTGCTCGGCTCCCCTTCTGTCAGGTTTGTATCTCTGACTGGCAGTAACAGGGCAGGTGAAGTAATAGCCTCAGCGGCAGGTGCCCACATTAAAAAGTGTGTTCTGGAGCTTGGAGGAAGCGATCCTCTGATTGTATTTCATGATGCAAATCTTGAAAAGGCTGCTGATGGCGCGTTGATCGGACGGTTTCAGAACAATGGTCAGAGCTGTATTGCCACTAAAAGACTTTTTGTTCATGAAGCAGTTTATCCGGAGTTTATACATATGCTCAAGCAACGTGTCGAATCATTGAATATTGGAGACCCGATGGATACGAATACCTATATCGGTCCCCTCGTAAACGAAGAAGCTGTCAGAGAGTTGGCAGATCAGGTGGAGCGGTCTGTTGCAATGGGGGCAGAGATAATGACGGGAGGAAGGGCAGGAGTGCCTGGGAAGTGTTTCTTTGAACCAACAATAATACTAAATGTACCTTTTGATAGTCCGGCAGCTATTGAAGAAACTTTCGGTCCGGTCCTGCCGGTATTTACATTCAATGATTATGATGAGCTTATAAAAAGGGTAAATGATTCCATATTTGGCCTGGGTAGCTCGGTATGGACAAATAATAGTGACATAATAGATCGGATCTCGCGGGACATTGATGCAGGAACAGTAACTATAAATGCATTCACCCGATCCGATCCTGCGCTTCCCTTTGGCGGGGTTAAATCCTCAGGTTATGGAAGGGAGCTCTCAGAGTTTGGAATATTGGAATTTGTGAATATCAAGACTGTTTCGCAATTCGGGATATAATTGTAACAAATATTGTATTTTTGCAGAGCAGTAAACCGTTCTGTCGCTTTCCGCACTAAGCGGAGGGAGGAAAGTCCGGACAACATAGAGCACCATACTTCCTAACTGGAAGATATCCGCGAGGGTATAGTAGTGTAACAGAAAATAACCGTCCCGAGTACTCGGGATAAGGGTGAAAAGGTGAGGTAAGAGCTCACCGGTTCCTATGGAGACATGAGAAGCCGTACACCTTATGGGTTGAAAGGTCATGTATACCGGTGCTAAGGATTGCTCGTCCGATACCGGGGGGTAGACCGATTGAGTCCTGCAGCAATGCAGGTCCCAGATAAATGACAGAAGCCCTGTTTAGGTATCTGTTGAAGATTAATTAACAGGGAACAGAATCCGGCTTACAGGTTTGCTGCTTTTATTTTATGGCAAATTCCGAGTCGTCAATAGGTATATCAAATTCGATTGATTTATATTCTATCGATCCGCTGAACTGTCCACCCATATAGGTTTCTATCTTCATCGGCATAATAACACCTTGAAGATCAGTAAAATCGCTCATTCTCATCTCAACACTCATTTCCATACCCATCTGATTAACAGTCATCTGTGTTGCCAGCACATAATATGTTTCTTTATCAATCAACATAAAGACATCTCCTGCATCAGTTATGCTTTTAATCTTGAAAGATGCCCTGCCGTTTATTGTTTCATCACCAACAAGCTCAAGTCTTCCATTCCCCAACTGATCCCTGAGAGAGGACCTGAGCATTCTGTTGCCTTTGATCTGGTCGATCTGCTCAGCCTGTAATTCTATAGGATCTGTTGATCCCATCATTGGATTAATCATATACCCTCTGTTTCCATTGACAACCTGAACAAGTTCTGAATTATTTATTGTGGATACAATCTTGATCTTATCAGGGTTCTTTTCAAGCATCAGGATTGGCATTGTCATATTCATCTGTGTCATGGTCCCTGTAATCTTGATGGTTTTAAAACTGCTCAATTTCTCTACGCCAACCGACTTTTCATAGTTATCAACTATCATTGAGATATCCTGAGCGTTCAGTGCATTTACTGAGGAGAAGACAATGATCACGAAAATAGCTTTCTTCATATTGATTATTATTTAATTGATTCAATCGTTTTCCTGAGGGTGGTAAGTTTCTTCAAAAGGCCTTCAAGCTTAGCAATGGGTAACATATTTGCTCCGTCCGACAGGGCAGATGCAGGATCAGGGTGGGTTTCAATAAATATACCATCTGCTCCGGCTGCGATAGCTGCCATACCAATCGTCTCTATCATTCCGGGAAGCCCCCCGGCAACTCCCCCGGGCTGATTAGGCTGCTGAAGGGAATGGGTAATATCCATAACCACAGGGACACCATTCTTCTTTAATTCCGGGATATTTCGCATATCCACAACAAGATCCTGGTAGCCGAACATATTTCCCCTTTCGGTGAGGATAATCTTGTCATTACCTGAACTTCTTACCTTTTCAACAGCAAATTTCATCGTGTCTCCTGAAAGGAATTGCCCCTTCTTGATATTAACCCATTTCCCTGTCTTGGCAGCAGCGACAAGTAAATCTGTTTGTCGGCAAAGGAAAGCTGGAATCTGAAGTACATCCACATACGAAGCGGCAACCATTGCTTCGGAAGGAGTATGGATATCTGTAACAACCGGTATGTCAAATTCTTCACCGGCAGCTGAAAGTATTTCCAGGGCTTTAGTGTCACCGATCCCGGTAAAAGAATCAAGTTTGGATCTGTTGGCCTTTCTATAAGAGGATTTGAAAACAAACGGAATTCTATATTTTTCAGCCAGTTCTTTTATCTCTCCTGCAATCCTAAATACCATTTCCTTGCTCTCAACTACACAGGGACCAGCTATCAGCAGAAGGTTATCTGGTTGGAAATATCTTATCCGGGGAATATCCTTCATTAAGTTATTTTGTGCTAAAGTAATAAAAAGCTTGATTATTCTGAGGACTTCTCATCCTTGTACCTGTATATTTCCTTCCAGATAGATGCCAGCCTGTTTCGTATTTCAGTTTCCCTGCTATTTGAACCTGGTTCGTAGAAGATGCTACCTTTCAGATCCTCAGGAAGATAATTATCAACTACAAAATTGCCATCGAAGCTATGGGCATACATGTAATCCTTACCATAATTAAGATCCTTCATAAGCCTGGTCGGGGCATTTCGTAAATGCAGGGGTACGGGTTTATCACCCGACTTTGCAACAGCTTCCTGCGCTTTGTGTATGGCCATGTAGGCCGAATTACTTTTTGGGGATGTTGCAAGGTAGATGGCAGCTTCAGACAGGATAATTCTTGATTCGGGCCAACCGATCAGATTCACTGCTTCAAAGCATGATTGGGCAAGCAACAGCGCATTTGGATTTGCCAGGCCAATATCTTCCGCAGCAAGAATCACCATCCTTCTTGCAATAAATTTAACATCCTCACCTCCTTCAACCATTCTTGCAAGCCAGTATACAGCTGCATTTGGATCACTGCCCCTTAATGATTTTATGAAAGCTGAAATTATATCATAATGCTGCTCTCCGCCTTTATCATATAGTGCAATATTCTTCTGCACCTGCTCAAGAACCATCTCATCAGTGATAATGATCTCGTTCTTCCCTTCTGCAATATTTGTAGATTCGGAGGATACAACAAGTTCAAGCGCATTGTATAGTTTTCTTGCATCGCCACCTGATAGCCTGAATAAAGCTTCAGTCTCAGTGATCTTAATCTTGAATTCCCTGAGATAACTGTCTTTATCGATTGCTTTATTCAACAGTAACAACAGATGACTGTCTTCAAGTGGTTTAAGTACATATATCTGGCATCTCGAGAGCAGAGGAGAGATTATCTCAAATGAAGGATTTTCTGTTGTCGCCCCAATCAGGGTTAGCACACCCTGCTCCACTGCTCCCAGTAAGGAGTCCTGTTGCGACTTGCTAAACCTGTGTATCTCATCAATAAACAGGATCGGACCTGGCTGATTGAAGAATTTCTGTTTTTTTGCCTTCTCAATAGTCTCCCTTATATCCTTCACACCTGAATGTACTGCGCTTAGTTGGTAGAAAGGCCTGTTTAGTTTGTTAGCGAGAATTATTGCCAGAGTGGTTTTACCAACTCCTGGTGGTCCCCAGAGAATAAATGAGGGCAGTACTCCGGTATCTATGTTTCTTCTGAAAGTTGAATCTTTGCCCGCCAGATGATCCTGACCTACGTAGTCATCAAGATCCCTTGGTCGCATCCTTTCCGCCAGAGGTTGATTTGAAAGCATAAAAGGTCTTTTTATGCAAATTTAACAAAAGGGTCAGTAAAACAATAAAAGGTGCCCGGATTGGCACCTTCTGCAGTTTTATTATCGCCCGGATCAATTAATCTGTCAGTGCTATAGTGAAATCCCTGTATGATTTCAACACATTACCTGTTTGCAGGATCATGTTCTTGGACTCATTTAGAAGATTCAGGTAGAGCATTGATCGCCTGGTGCCGTCAACTCCTTTTTTTATCCTTTTTAGCTGAAGTTTTCTGATTTCCTCGTTCTTCTTCAAAAGATCCTGCTGTTTTACCAATGCCTCCTTAATATTCTCGAAATTTCCCGATTTAAGGATATAAACAAGATAATTTAAATACTCATTGAGTTGCAGATTGAATTTTTTCAATTCATCCTGCTGCACTTTGTTGAGAGGTTCATGGTTATTGTCTACATGCAGAAAAACAGGTTCAGAAATAAAATAAAGAGAATGAGCTGCCTCTCTTAAATAATCAAAGATCTGGACATAGAAGGGGCCAGCATCCGCCTTGCTATCATCTAGCTTACGGATGAAGTTAAATACACTGTCTTTCTGGAGTTTAACAGCTTTGTCCAAAGCTTTGACATCCTTGTGGGTATCCTTTAGTCCCTTTCTGCTGTTTTTGTTGAGCGATATTGTCACCCTGTCATACAGAGAGGAAATTTTCAGGATTGAGCTGACCAGTGAATCCCTGCACTCAGGCAGTATAGCTTCATCGCTGGACAATTCACCATAACTCTGGGCCCTTTCTTTGTCATCATATTCGCTCTTTCTTTTTAAATGGATTTTATAACTTCTTATCAGCATCAGGATTACTACAATGGCCAGTAACGCTATAGCATAGATGCCGGCCCAATTGATAAACAGAGCAATTAGGAAAGAGGCGGAAAATGCTGCAAACGCAGTTAAAAACCAGCCTCCTATGACCACAATAACTCCTGTAATTCTGTATACTGCTGTTTCCCTTCCCCATGCCCTGTCGGCCATCGAAGTGCCCATTGCTACCATAAATGTAACATAGGTGGTTGAAAGTGGAAGTTTCTGGGATGTACCGTATGCGATCAGTGCACTTGCAACTACCAGATTTATACTGGCGCGCAAAAGGTCAAAGGAGACTCCACCTTTGGCGCTTAAATTCTCAGCAACAGAGGCGTCAAATCGTTTATTCATCCAACCTTCCACAGATGATGGTATGATTTTCCTGGCTCCATTTGAAAGTGAAACACTTATTCTCACAAGTGCCCTTGCAAGCTGGGACGACTCAAATAACTCAAATCCTTCATTCTGTTTTGCCAGATTAATTTCTGTGTTACTTACTGTCCGGGCCTTCTTTGAAAGCCAGAGTGCAATTGCCATTACAATACCTGCAAAGAGTAATAAAATGGTAGGAGTCTGTACCTTTGCCGCAAGCGCAGTCATTTCCAGAGCTCCCGGGTCGACTCCGCTGGCTGCCCACGTTTTGTAAGACTCAAAGCCAGCAAGTGGTACACCAATGAAGTTAACAAGATCGTTCCCGGCAAAAGCCATTGCAAGTGCAAATGTACCAACCAAGACAATAGTCCTTGGTATGTTTAGATTGAATAGCCAGGTCAGAACCTGTAAGATAACTGTCCATCCCATAAAACTATATAAAAGAAGTCTGCCAGTGTGCTCGGCAATCCAGGTGACAGCCTCCTCACTCATAAATGAGGCTCCTTTTGCACCCTTTATCAAGATAAAATAAGTTATCACCGAGATTGCAAAACCACCCCATATTGAGCCATAATATTTCAGATTTCTTTTATAGTTGAAACTGAAAAGAACCCTTGTAAGATACATGACCAAAGCGCCAACAGTGAATGCCACTGCTACAGACAGGAGTATTCCACTAATAATTGCAAGTGCCTTGCCGGAATTAATATAGGTGCCAATCGTGTGCACAGCTTCAGGGTTTCTGGCAAGCTTTATTGTTGCCATCCCTACTGCCGAACCAAGTAATTCAAATACAATTGAAACAGTTGTGGATGTTGGAAGACCGAAAGTATTAAACAGATCAAGCAGTATGATATCAGTTATCATTACCGCCAAAAAAATGATCATCAGGTCGCTGAAATAGAATTCACCAGGATTAAAGATCCCCTTCCTGGCAACTTCCATCATACCACTTGAAAAGGTAGCACCAAACAATATCCCCATTGCTGCAATTATCAGTATAACCCTGACAGGGGCAACTTTTGAACCTAGGGCAGAATTCAGAAAATTAACAGCATCATTAGTCACCCCTACAATAAGGTCTGAGATGGCAAGAATGAAAAGGATACCAACAATAATTACATAGACTCTATCCATAAGTCATGGATTATTTATGGACAAATTTACCGGGGCAAAATTAATTGAACTTTAATATAATATTAAATTATTGTTAAGTTAACAATAATATAAAGGGATAAAAAGGCTGACCAATTGATAATTAGTTATTTAGAATATCTTTTGCCAGAGAGACAATCCGATGAATGTTTAGCGGTTTGGTAATATATTCGGTAACTCCAAGCTCTAAACTTTTCTTGATGATATCGCTGTCAGTAATAGCTGAAAGGATTACTACCGGGATATTCTTCCAGTGTTGGTTATTTTTCACTATCCTGATGAATTCCAGACCATCAACCTCCGGCATTAAGAGATCAAGATAGATCAGGTCAGGAAGATTTTCTTTCATTGAATCGATTCCTTCCATCGCACTTAAGGCAGAAAATACCCTGTATCCGTTTTTCTCAAGGAGTACTTCAAGAAGGACAATATTGGTATTTGAATCATCAATAACCAGAATATTCCTGACTGGCATATTGTTTTATATTTGGGATAATAAGATTAAAATGTAAATATCAGTAATAAACAATTTTTATTCGAGGCAATACAATTGAAATAATCATCAATTATTGGTGATTTATATCATCATTAGCGTAAAAGTTATAAATTTGCTGGCACCTGCTTACAAACTCTTTTAACATAGCCTGCCAATGGCAAATAAAAGTTATAGGGACACAATTAAGCCGGGTGGATCCTTGATACCGGATACTGGTATTTTTAACTATCTATCTGACAAAGAGAAGCAGGAGTTATCCCAAAAAGTAACTTTCATGGGATTCACGCGTCACGATATATTATTTAAGCAAAATATGCCTTCCGACCATGTTGTCTATGTTCTTAATGGCTTGATAAAAATTTTCAAGACCGGACGAAATGAAAGATTGATCTGCATAAGCCTTGCTGGCCCAGGAATGTTTGCCGGCTTGTCAAGTACATTCGGTTCTAAAGATTATAAACATTCATCATCTGCAATTGAAAATACTACGGCCCTGATGATCAGAAAGGAGGCATTGAATGAACTGATACGTACAAATGGATCTTTCGCTGCATCGCTTTTCAGGATTATCAGTAGTGAGGTACTGGACATATCTGATAAACTGGTAAATTTTTCAGTAAAACAACTCCCGGGCAGGGTTGCTGACCTTATAAGATATTTTTCTGAAGATGTTTTTAGGAACAATGAATTCAGTGTTCCATTAACCAGACAGGAGATGGCTGAACTGATAGGGACAACCAAAGAGAGTTTAATACGTACCTTGAACGAGTTTAAACATGATAAAATAATTGACCTTGAAGGGAAATATATAAGAATACTTTCACCAGAACTTATTATCCTATTAAGTGAACTAGGCTAACAATCGATAATTATGAAGTCAGGACTTATATCCAGGGCATTGCTACTTACCCTGTTAGCACTTCTGTCAGGATGCATAATGAAAAAGGATCCCAAGCTGATCTCAGGAAGAGGTATTAATACAAAAAACGGGATGGTGGTATCCGCTCATCCGGAAGCATCCTTAATCGGAGCCCGGATACTCCTTGAAGGTGGAAATGCCTTTGATGCAGCAGTGGCAACCGGATTTGCCCTGGCAGTATGCTATCCTACAGCGGGAAATATTGGAGGAGGAGGATTTTTTGTATTACGAAAAGGTGATGGATCGACAGATGCCCTTGATTACAGGGAGAAGGCACCAATGGCTGCTCACAAAGATATCTACCTTGATGAAAATGGAGCTGTCATTAAAGGTCTGAGCACCTCATCAGGATTAGCCAGTGGTGTTCCCGGTACTGTTGCCGGAGCTTTGGCTCTTCATAAAAAGTATGGCAGGTTATCTTTCCGGAGAGTCATACAACCAGCAATTGATCTTGCATCCAATGGCTATCCTGTAACCGAGTCCCAAGCTTCTTCATTCAACAGGATGAGAAAAGTATTCATTGAGCGTAACGATCATCCGATCCCTTTTGTAAAAGATAGTACCTGGACAGAGGGCGACCTTCTGGTTCAGCCCGATCTTGCTTATACGCTTGAATTAATAAGGGATATGGGGATCGGGGGTTTTTATGCAGGTGAGACAGCTGACCGCATAGTTAAGGAGATGAAAAAATCAAATGGATTAATCACAAATGAAGACCTTATGGACTATGAGACCAAATGGCGGACTCCAATTACATCATATTACAGGGATTATAAAATTATCGCAATGCCGCCCCCGGCAAGCGGCGGAGTTGCCTTGATTCAGTTACTCTCAATTCTGGAGAATTATCCTGATGCGAATTTGGAGTTTCATTCTCCCGAAACTGTTCATCTGATGGTTGAGGCTGAAAGAAGGGTCTACGCTGACAGAGCCGAATATCTTGGTGATCCGGATTTCGTCGATATCCCTGTCGAGGCCTTGATTGATAAGGGGTATCTTCTTGAAAGAATGAAGGATTTCTCTTTCGAATATAAAACTGATTCGAAAATGATTACTGCAGGTACTCCTCTCTTATTCGAAAGTGAGGAGACTACTCATTATTCAGTCGTTGACAGTGAGGGTAATGCAGTTGCTGCCACAACCACCCTTAACAGCGGTTATGGCAGTTGTATAATGGTTGAGGGAGCAGGGTTCTTCCTTAATAATCAGATGGATGATTTTTCAGTAAAACCAGGATACCCAAACATCTATGGACTTATCGGCGGTTACGCCAATTCGATACAGCCCGGTAAACGAATGTTGAGTTCAATGACACCTACGATCATTGAAAAAGAGGGGGAGCTTTATATGATTGTTGGAACACCAGGTGGATCAACAATAATAACCTCTGTGTTCCAGACAATCCTGAACGTCATTGAGTTTGGGATGGATATGCAGTTTGCCGTCGATGCAGGCAGATTCCACCATCAATGGCTCCCTGATAATATATCTGTTGAACAAGGAGCCTTTGATTCCCTGTTGATAAAATCATTGGAGAGTCTCGGTCATCAATTAATTGAGCGTTCATCCATTGGCAGGGTGGACGCTATCAGAGTATTACCCGATGGTAGTTATGAAGCTGGTGCCGATAGCCGTGGAGATGATATCGCAGTCGGATATTGATAAAAGGCTTTTTTATTAAATACTGAGGATTTATTTTCTATAATTGAAATAAATTAATACATTTATCAGTTGAAACCGTAAAACCAGATAATTATTTGAGTAGTTTCAAATATCTGTTAGTATGAAAAAACCTCTGTTAATCACCATCATCGTATTGCTAATAATCTTTATTCTTCCAGTAGCCGGATTTCTCGGCTGGTTTTTTAAAGAGAAAAAACCGATGAATATTGTTATTCTGGACAAAACCGTTCATTCCCTGGAACGTGTTAAACATAAGTCTCTTACCTGGGTCCTGGCAAATAGCCGTTTCGTAAAGGAGGATAATAATCGAAAATATATTTTACGTAAAGATTATTATGGATTCTTTCCTATAAAACCTCTCAGAACAAAACAGTATAGGAGGAATGATTTAAGACTTGCCGAGCTAATCGACCTTGCAGACAACAAAGATGCATTGTACTATGCTGATACATACGGAGTTTTCTTCAACGATTGGTATCAGGGAATAAATCGAAGCCGTAGATCGAGAAAACTATATGGCGGTCTGAATAACAACGATTATCTCCTTATTGCAGAAATGAAAAAGCGAAATAAGCTGATAATCCTTGAGCATAACACATTTGATTATCCAACTGATGCGTACGAGCGCTACAGGGTTGAAGAACAATACGGGATGCAAACTACCGGCTGGACCGGACAGTATTATGAATCACTTGATTCTCTTTCTGTACCGATCTGGATGATCAATATCTATAATAAGAAGTACAGGTCACCCTGGACATACGAGAATGCAGGTATAGTACTGATGAAGGGAGAAAATGAAATAATTGTAATGGAAGAAGGAAAGCATTTGAGTAGTGCTTTACCATTCATTACAACATCCGAAGGTGAAGTTGAAAGATACAGAGTTGATCCAAAGGTTGCATTCACCGGAACATTTGATATTGTAAATCCTAAGCAGAACAGGGTGATTTCAAATTTCACCCTGGAAACAACTCCGGAAGGAGCCGACCTTCTTGATCTTAATTTCCTTACTCCGGTATTTCCAGCTGTACTTGCAGATGCTGAGACTGGCCGGACCATCTATTTCTGTGGTGACTTTGCGACAGGGAATGTCCCCCCATGGACAGCATGCTTTGGTTCGTTGAATATTCTGACCAAAGCACTTTACAGCGATGATGCAAATGATCCAAAAAGATTTTTCTGGCTTTATTACAAACCTTTGCTAGATAGCATTCTTTCGGAATACTATCTGTCACTTGAAAATTGATATATTTGAGACTGCTTTTGTAACAGGCTGTAGTACAGCCTGTTTTTTTATTATACTCTCAGGTAATATGAAAGTTACTCTTGTACAGGCAGACCTGAAGTGGGAAGACCCGGGTGTAAACAGGGATTGTTTGCATAAGCTTATAAACAGTGAAAAGGACACCGATCTGGTGATTATTCCTGAAATGTTTACTACAGGATTTACAATGCGGTCGACAGACCTTGCTGAGGATGCAAGAGGTGAGACCCTGACCTGGATGCATGATATAGCCAGAAAGGGTGATTTTGGTCTGGCAGGTAGTTTTATTTTCCGGGAAGATAAGAACTATTATAACAGGTTAATATTTATGAAGCCTGATGGATCATACTCGTCATATGATAAAGGACATTTGTTCAGGATGGAGAAGGAAGATCTCTATTATCAGAAAGGAGATAACAGGCTAATTGAACATTTCAGGGGCGTTAACGTAAACTTTCAGATATGCTATGATCTCAGATTTCCGGTGTGGTCAAGAAATCGCGACAACGAGTACGATCTCCTGGTATATGTAGCAAATTGGCCCGAAACCAGACGAAAAGTATGGAAAACCTTACTAATTGCACGGGCAATAGAAAACCAGTGTTTTGTTGCAGGAGTGAACCGAATAGGCTCAGATGGTAAAGGCATTTGCTACTCTGGTGATTCTGTTGTAATTGACCCAAAAGGCAACAAAATAGCTAAGGTTGAGCCTTATAGTGAGGGAGTCACGTCAGTTGAGATATCAATTGATTATCTGAACACATTCAGGCAAAAATTTCCTGCCTGGAAAGATGCCGATAACTTCTCATTGTGATCAGTTTTTCAGCGCCCTGTACAAAACCTGAACCGGGTGAAGAGCATTTCTCCCGGAGCCATCCTTGATCTGATGCCGGCAACTTGTCCCGGGTGCAGTAATTACAGTCTCTTCGGATGCTGCCCTTATTGCTGGAAGAAGTACAAGTTCACCTACCTGCATAGAAAGATCATAATGTTCCTTTTCATAGCCGAAAGAGCCTGCCATTCCACAACATCCGGATGGGATCTCTGATACGCTGTAATTTGCAGGAATAGAAAGCATTTTAATAGTTGATGAGGTTTCAGCAACAGCTTTCTGCTGGCAATGACCATGAAATAACAGGTCAAGTTTATTGTCGGTGAACCTTGAGGAATCGATATTTCCAAGATCAACCTCTTCAACAATAAATTCCTCCAGGAGTTTAGCGTTCCTGGCCAGGTCAACAGCTTTTTGTCTCCTGTCAACATCAACAAGGTCAGGAAACTCATCCCTGAAGCCAAGAATGGCAGAAGGCTCAATCCCAATTAAAGGCAACGAATCACTGACCAGCTCTGAAAGGATATCAACATTCTTTTTAGCAATTCTCCTTGCCTTCCTCACAAGCCCTTTCGACAGGAATGTCCTTGCACTCAGGTCGTGATCAGGTATTATAACATGATAGTTAAGCGTAGTGAGAAGCCTGATCGCATCAATGCCTATATGTGTATCATTATAATTTGTGAATTCATCAACAAACAACAATACTGACTTAATGGGATTTTCAGGATTAAGTTTCCCAAGATTTTTTCGTGCCCATCTCCTGAGCGTTTGTTTGTATAGTGATGGAATGCTCCTCTCTTTTGCAAATCCAAGGAACTGCTTTGTGAGGTTTGAGATGAATTTGTTTGTAACAAAGAAATTGAAAATAGAAGGTGCAATTGATCCAAGCCTGTTTACTGAAGTGATATAGGCTATGAGACGACTCCTTAATGGAATTCCATGTCTGTCGTACCAGTGTTGCATAAACTCTGATTTAAGACGGGCCATGTCAACGCTTGAGGGACATTCACTTTTGCAGCCTTTGCATGAGAGGCATAGATCCAGAACCTCATAGATTTCCCTGTGGTCCCAGACATCCTTCTCCTGTTTCCCGAGAAATTCCCTTAGCGTATTGGCTCTGGCACGTGTGGTATTCTTTTCATCACGAGTTGCCATATAACTGGGACACATAGTACCACCAATAATCTCACTTTTTCTGCAATCACCGGATCCGTTGCACTTCTCAGCAGCCCTCATGATACCGTCAGTATCTGAAAAAGAGAACAATGTTTCAATTTCTTTTGTCTTGACACCTGGTTCATATCTTAAAAAAGTGTCCATAGGAGGTGTATCGGTAATCTTACCCGGATTCACAATTCCATCAGGATCCCAGGTTCGTTTTAGCTCCTTGAGAAGCCCGTAAACATAATCACCATACATCAGCGGGATAAATTCTCCACGTAACCTGCCATCTCCGTGTTCACCACTTAATGAACCCCTGTACTTCTTAACAAGCAGGGCGGTTTCACTTCCAAGGAGATGAAACAATTTTACATCCTCCTTATCCTTGAGATTCAGAACAGGCCTCAGGTGTAACTCACCTGTCCCAATATGGGCATGATAAACACACTCCTTATTGTATTTTTTCAGGATCTTATTGAAATCCCTGATATAATCAGGGAGGAGGTTGACACTAACTGCTGTATCTTCAAGAAGACTGACCGGTTTTGCGTCGCCTCTCATATTACCCAGGATACCGAGTCCTGCCTTTCGAAGGGCCCATACCCTGGGAACATCCTTTCCAAATACCAAAGGGTAGGCATAGCCAAATCCCTTTGTTTTTAACTCCTTTATCATCTCGGCACATATCGAGTCTATTTCCTCCTTTGTGTGCTTCGAAAACTCAACAATCAGAATAGATCCCGGTTCACCTTCAAGAAAAAATCTGTTCTTCCTCTGTTCAATATTATCTTTTGTGAGGGTAAGTATCTTATCATCCATCATCTCAATAGCATCCGGGTCATACTTCAAAGCAACAAGATTTGCCTTGCAAGCATCATCCCTCTCTTTGAGATGAACACAGCATAACGCCTTAACCGGGGGAGGGAGCGGATCAAGTTTCAGCTTTATCTCTGTGGCAATAGCCAGCGTCCCTTCAGATCCAGCAATTAGCGTGGAGAAGTTAAAGTCCTTTCCTCCGGGAGTGAATGGCGACGCGGGAAGCAGCAAATCCAAAGCATATCCGGTGTTACGCCGGGGGATTTCAGGATCAGGATATTCCTGTCTGATTATTTCAGCATTTTTCTTGTTGGCGAGAATGTCTCTGATGTTTCTGTATATATTTCCTTCCAGACTATCCAGTTTGCATTTATCATTAAACTCATCGTCAGTCAGGGAGCCAAAAGTGACCTCAGACCGGTCACTCAATATAGTTCTTACCTCAAGGACATGATCCCTCGTTGATCCGTAGCGAAGCGAATGCAGTCCACAGGCATTGTTACCCAGCATACCACCCATCGTGCACCTGTTGGCCGTTGATGTCTCAGGACTGAAAAAAAGACCATGTTTCGCAAGCACCTTATTCAACTCATCCAAAATTACTCCGGGTTGCACTCTTACCCACCTTTCGCCAGGATTTATCTCAAGGATTTCAGTCATATGTCTTGATATGTCAACTATCAATCCGGGACCAACAACCTGTCCTGCAAGTGAGGTTCCGGCACCCCTGACAATTAGACCTGTCTTATGTTTCGCAGCATATTCTAAAAGTTTAGAGATGTCAGCCGGGCCTTTTGGCCATGCAACAGCGACAGGCTCCTCCTTATACATAGAGGCATCTGTTGAGTATATAGTCCTGGTAAGCTGATCATATTTTATCTCACCATCAAGAGATTGAGCCAGGTTGTCAAGGGATTTATTGTTCGGATTCATTAAGTAATAATTTTAGTATTTCAAATTTAACAAATAAGTCTCAGGGATGAAACCATTTGTCTGGCAGAAATGATAAATTTTCTAACTAAAATTACTGATAATAATCATGTTTTACTTTGTTGCCGGATACATCTTTTTTTGTTACATTTGGGACAGTAGATCAAAGTAACTAAATCTCTGATATACAATGGATTTAATGGAACGTATTAAGCATAATGCAAAAAAGCTTAATAAGAGGATCGTATTACCGGAGGGAACTGAAGTAAGGACTATTCAGGCTGCGGACGAGGTATTAGCTGAGGGAATTGCCAGAATTATACTGCTCGGAAAGCAGGGAGATATAATGAAAAAAGCTGCTGACCTTGGATTAAAGAATATAGATAAGGCCATAATAATTGATCCTGAAGACCATCCAATGAAGGATCACTACATTGATTTAATGGTGGAGCTAAGAAAAAACAAGGGTCTTACACGCGAAGAGGCTTCGGATCTGATTCTGGATCCCTTATACCTGTCGGTAATGATGATCAAAAATGGTGATGCAGATGGAGAGGTTGCCGGGGCAGCAAATTCAACTGGCGATGTCCTTCGGCCTGCTTTTCAGTTTGTAAAAACGGCTCCTGGTATATCGGTTGTGTCAGGCGCATTTATTATGATCCATCCTGATAAATCATTCGGTGATAATGGAGTTATAGTCTTTGCGGATGGTGCGGTACATCCAAATCCAACCACAAGTGAACTGGCAGAAATTGCAGTTGCTACAGCGCGAACTACAAAAGCAATACTTGACATAGATCCCAGGGTCGCTATGATAAGTTTCAGTACAAAAGGCAGCGCCAGACACGAAATGGTTGACAAAGTAATCGAAGCAACCCGGTTGGCAAAAGAGATGGCCCCTGATATAATTATTGATGGAGAATTGCAGGTTGATGCCGCAGTTGTTGAGGCAATTTGCCTGAGCAAAGCTCCTGGTAGCCCCATTGCAGGTAAGGCAAATATTATGATATTCCCTAATCTGGATGTCGGGAATGTAGCATATAAACTTGTTCAGCGTCTGGCCAAAGCAGAAGCTGTAGGGCCGGTATTGCAAGGCATGGCCGCGCCAATTAATGATCTTTCAAGAGGATGTTCGGTGTATGATATAGTTTGTATGATAGCGATTACTTCCCACCAGGCAGCAAGTGCAGACAAAACAAAATAACGGGATGTTAAATGTAGTATTTTGATAATTAACAGGTTAGATAATTAGATATATAAATTATGATTATACTTGTGCTAAATTGCGGGAGTTCGTCCATCAAGTATAAAGTGTTTGATACGGAGGTCATTGCTGAAGTGATCGCAAAAGGGCTTGTAGAAAGGATTGGGCTGAACGATAGCATAATCACACATAAACCGACAGGAAAGGATACTTACAAGAATATTGTTGATATCCCTGATCATACGATAGGGATTAACCTGGTCATTGAAGCCCTTACTGATCCGTACCATGGGGTGATCAGGGATATACACGACATTAAGGCTGTGGGACACAGAGTTGCACATGGGGGTGAGAATTTCGTATCGAGCGCTCTGATTGATGACAAGGTTAAAAGAGATATTGAATCATGTGGTGAGCTGGCTCCACTGCATAACCCCGCAAACCTGAAAGGAATCCTCTCGGTCGAGAAACTTATTCCTGGGGTACCACAGGTGGCGGTATTCGATACATCTTTCCATCAGACAATGCCTGATTTCGCATATATGTATGCAATACCGTATGAATATTATGAGAGGTACAGAATAAGGAAGTACGGGTTTCATGGAACCTCCCATAAGTTTGTGGCAAATAAGGCGGCCCAAATTTTAGGTAAGAAGCTCGAAGATCTGAAGGTTATTAGTTGTCACCTTGGGAACGGGGCTTCCATCACTGCAATTAACAATGGAAAATCAGTTGACACCTCAATGGGTTTTACCCCTGTAGACGGACTGATCATGGGAACGAGAACAGGAGAGATTGACCCGGGTGTACTTATATATATAGCAGATAAGGAACATCTTAATGTTCAGGGTGTAAGTGATATGATCAATAAGAAATCAGGAGTAATGGGTATCACTAATCTCTCTTCCGATATGAGAGATCTGGAGATAGCAGCAGATGAAGGGAATGAGCGTGCAATCCTGGCGCTAAAGATGTATGCATATAAGGTAAAGAAATTCATTGGAGCCTATATAGCAGCAATTAATGGTTTAGACCTTCTGATTTTTGCAGGCGGAGTCGGCGAAAACGATTTTAACCTCAGGAAGATGATATGCCAGGACATGGAATTCCTGGGGATCAATTTTGATAGCGATGTAAATGATGGGATAAAAGGCCGGGACATGGTAATTTCAAAACCCGACTCAAGAGTAACTGTTATGACAGTTATGACAGATGAAGAGCTGGTAATCGCACTTGATACTAAAATTATTGTTGCTTCATTGGGAACGTAAGTAAATATATCCGGGGGAAAATGGAAATAAAAAAATTGGAGGATCTCAAGAAACTCCTGGTAAACAGACCAAAAAAGCGGATAGTATTGTCTCCGGCCCAGGACAGGCAGTCACTCGGAGCCGTCATCAAAGCCAGCAAAGATGGGATTATTGAACCGATCCTGGTTGGTCACGAACAGGAAATTCGGAATATTGCCAAAGAATCCGGGTATGATCTTACCGGTTTCAGAATTGTTCATGAAGCTGATATTGAACGTGCCACAAACCTGGGAATACAAATGGTGAGCAGTGGTGAAGCCGAAGTTCTGATGAAGGGCAAAATAGGAACCTCAACTTTATTAAAGGGAGTGCTCAATAAGGAATGGGGATTACGAACAGGTAACCTGCTCTCACATATAGCACTTTTTGAAGTTAAGACATACCATAAGCTTATTACCGTGACTGATGTTGCGATGAATATTGCCCCTGACCTGACAGAAAAGATTGCAATTCTGAATAATTCAGTCAGGTGCCTCAATACGCTTGGTATTGAAATGCCAAAGGTGGCAGTTCTGGGAGCTGTTGAAATGGTTAATGAAAGCATGAAAGCAACCCTTGATGCTGCCCTGCTGTCCAAAATGAATCAAAGGGGGCAGATAACAAATTGTATTGTCGATGGTCCTCTGGCATTTGATAATGCTGTAAGCCTCGATAGTGCCAGATATAAAGGGATTAAAAGCGAAGTGGCAGGAGATACTGATCTGCTACTGATGCCTGATATTGAGGTAGGTAACGTGCTCTATAAATCGCTTGTCTTCTTTGCCCGGGCAAAAGTGGCATCAATGATACTGGGCGCCACTGCACCTATCGTGCTAACATCCCGTTCAGACAGTGAACAGGCCAAATACCACAGTATTCTCCTTGCTGCAGCATCCAGCTGATTGCCTTTTTCCTTAAATGTGCCTGATGTATGCCAGTGAAAATGTAACTATGAATTCATCCTGTCTTACCATGTCATTCTTTACGACATATAAATACTGATCTTAACCATGGAAAGGTTGATTCTCTCGATAAATCCAGGCTCCACTTCAACAAAATTCGCAATCTACAGAGAAGATACTCTCCTGTTTGAAGAAAATATTGCTCATCCGCTTAAGGTTCTGGCTGGTTTTGACAGGATAGGGGATCAGTTCGAGTACAGAAAGAATCTTATTATACAGAAGCTCAGGGACTTAAAAATAGAATTTAATGATATAAAAGCAGTTGTAGGAAGAGGCGGATTATTAAGGCCCATTGAATCTGGAATATATGAGGTTAATGAAAGCATGAGACATGATCTGATGGCTGGTATCAGTGGTGAACATGCCAGTAATCTGGGAGGCCTTATTGCATATAGCATATCGGAACTGTTGGGTGAAGCAAAGGCCTATATCGTTGATCCGGTTGTTGTGGATGAGATGGAAGAGGTCGCGAGAGTGTCTGGACACCCCGAAATAGAGAGGAGATCCATTTTTCATGCTTTGAACCAGAAAGCAGTTGCAAGATTATATGCCGGTTCGGTTGGGAGAAAGTATGAAGAGCTAAATCTGATCATCGCACATATGGGAGGAGGGGTGAGTATAGGAGCGCACAGGCTTGGACGTGTTGTTGATGTGAATAATGCCTATAACGGTGACGGACCTATTGCCCCGGAGCGGTCGGGTGGATTGCCGTCAGGACAACTGGCAGAGCTATGTTTCAGTGGCAAATATAGTATTGATCAGATGATGAAAAAGCTGACAGGAGAAGGTGGAATAGTGGCATACCTTGGAACAAATGATTTTAGGGAAGTTTGTAAGCGCGCACTGGAGGGCGCCGAGGATGCCAGACTTATTCAGAAGGCTGTTGCATATCAATGCGGTAAGGAAATAGGGGCTCTTGCAGCCGTACTTCATGGAGAGGTAGATGCGATAATCCTTACAGGTGGCCTGGCATACCAGAAAGAACATACAGATTATATTGAAGAGATGGTAAACCATATTGCCAGAGTGGTTATTTACCCGGGAGAAGATGAATTAAAAACTCTCTCATTTAATGGCCTTATGGCTCTAAATGGTGAGATTGAGATTAAAACATATAACTAGAGTTTCTAACCTGGGTTCGTAACAGCCACCGGTAAAATCTTACCGTTAAAATATTTCTGGCCGTTTAATGCAAACCATGCTACAAATTTTGCCATCTGTTCCGCATCAAGCGGCGCCTTAAATCCCGGAAAAGCAGTTTCAAACATCTCAGTCTGAACAGCACCAATGGAAAGACAGTTAAACTTTATTCCCTCATCAGCATATTCTGCTGCAAGAGCTTCAGTCAATGAGGCCAATCCGGCTTTAGCCGCACCATATAGTGCCAGCCCCGGATACTTCGAGCTTCCCTGGTATCCTGCCATGCTTCCGATGTTGACTACATGACTGCCGCGTCCAAGAAGGGGTAATACTATTCTCATAAATCTTGCAGGGGTGAGGAAATTGGTATTTATCATTAACTCCTCATCACTTGCACTAAGTTCTCCAAATGCTGATCTCACAAGATATCCTGCGTTATTTATCAGGATATCAACATGGCTGAAATGCCCTGATACCATTTTTAAGAGCTTTTCAGGGCTTTTTACTAGGTGATTGAGATCATTGGCTATATAACTTACATTTTCATTTGTAGAGTCCTCTTTGATCGATTTAAGTGCATTTGCAGCACGGGATATGATCAGGACGGAATTATCAGGCGATCCTGACATCAGCTTTGACAACTCTTTTCCGATTCCTTTACTGGCTCCGGTAATAATAATATTCATTTTATCTGTTCGTATCAATTCCGGATATAATTTTAACTATTTTTATCGGTGATTACTATAATAAAGGTATGATTTTTGAATTATTGCAGGAGAATCCCTAATATGGAAATGGATGTATTGTATGCATAAGATTAAACTACTGAACTGCAGGTTTCTTCTGGTAATAATTATCATTACAACTTTGCACGCGAATGCCTTTCCACAGCAGTTGAGAGGAAGGAATGAAGCACCACCCCTGAAGGAGAGATTATTTTTCGGTGGCAATTTCGGGTTACAACTGGGATCTTATTCATATGTTGAGGTATCACCTTTAGTTGGGTTATGGCTGTTGCCCAGGTTTGCAGTGGCTGCTGGCCCATCTTTCAAGTATATGAGCGATCCCGCGGGAAAAACCGATGTCTGGGGCGGAAAGTCCTATGCCAGACTTGTTGTGGTCAATGATATCAATTCGTTTATTCCTATAGGAATCAATATGGCAATTTTTCTTCAAACGGAATACGAGGCATTGAGTTTCCGGTCCGATTGGCTGACAACAACACCGGAGCATCCGCGCACAATTGTGCAAACCTCTTTTGCCGGATTTGGGATCAGTCAGAGGGTCGGACGACGGGGAACGGTCGATTTTACAATACTATGGACAATGACCCATTCAGGATATGATATCTATACGAATCCTGAATACAGGATAGGCTTTACATTCTAGATATTGTCAGTTTTATTAA